>OIZA01000285.1_pt1 | contig 29011 bp, 30 predicted proteins | sample 1588381 | NCBI WGS metagenome assembly OIZA01 (sample SAMN03283277) | human gut metagenome | biome: human-associated habitat; material: feces | host: Homo sapiens | place: Peru | collected 2012 | reverse complement strand
TTCTAGCCTTATTTAGCTTAAAATCATCTTAAAATTCAGCAATGAAAATTTAATTTTCATCACATTTTAAAATTTTCCTAATTCTTTTTTCACAAAGGGCGAAAAATTTGAATTTTAAAAACTGATTTGTAGTTTATAGCCTTTTCAAACTTAAATTTTGATAAATTTAAAAAATTTTTTATGTCTTGCTTGATATTTTAAAGCGCAAAAGCACAAAAGCACAAGCAAATTTTGAAACATTTACAAATTTACTCTTTTAAAAAATTTAGAGAAAATAAATTTACCCTTTAAAAAAGGCTGAGTAAAATCAAATTTTACTCTTTTTTGTCCCAGCAAAGGATAGTTTTGCCCTCATCATCTGTGGTTACATCGCCCATAGCCATTATGTTAAAGCCCGCATCGACATAGTGAATTTCGCCTGTTACGCCGTTTGCAAGCTCGCTTAACAGATACATAGCCGAATTTCCCACATCATCTATGCTGACATTTCGTTTGAGTGGCGAATTCAGCTCGTTGTAGCGCAAAATCATCTTAAAATCCCCTATCCCGCTCGCCGCAAGAGTTTTGATAGGTCCTGCTGATATAGCATTTATGCGAATTCCACGCAAGCCCAAATCCCGCGCAAGATAGCGCACACTGCTTTCAAGCGCAGCCTTTGCCACGCCCATTACATTGTAATGTGGCACGAATTTCACGCCACCAAGATAGCTTAAAGTAAGGATTGAGCCCTCTTTCATCACGGGCAGCACAGCGCGCGTAAGCGCAAGCAGCGAATACACCGAAGTTTGCATAGCGACATTAAAGGCGTCCTTGCTTGTTTCAACGAATTCGCCATCAAGTGCTTCTTTTGGAGCGTAAGCCACAGCGTGCAGCACAAAGTCAAGCTCGCCAAAGTCCGCTTTGAGCTTGTCTGTGAGTGCATTTAAATGCGCCTCGTTATTGACATCAAGCTCATAAACAAGCTTTGAGTCAAATTCCTGCGCGATAGGCTCAACGCGCTTTTGTAAAGCCTCGTTTAAGTAGGTAAAAGCGAGCTTTGCGCCCTGTGCGTGGCAGGCTTTTGCTATGCCATACGCGATTGATTTGTTGTTTGCGACCCCTACGATGAGTCCTTTTTTGCCTTGCATTAACATTTTTTATCCTTTGATGAGTTTGATGAAATTACTTGCTTTAAGCGCGGCTGAGCCGATGAGAACGCCACTACAATGCTGTAAAGCTAAAATTTCTTTGATACTGCTTTCATTTACGCTGCCACCATAAAGCAACTTTGCGCTCGTTTTTTCGCGCAAAAAGGCTAAAATTTCGCCTATGTCTTTTAAATTTGCGCTCACTCCCGTGCCGATAGAGTAAATAGGCTCGTAAGCGATGATGAGCTTATCATACTCTAAATCCACGCTTTCAAGCTGTGCGCTTAAAAATGCCTTTGTCTTGCCCTCGCTTTTGATTTTCGCATCCTCGCCCACGCAAAAGATGATTTGATAGCCTTGTGCTTTGGCGAAGTCAAATTTAGCCTTGATGAGCTTTTCGCTTTCAGCAAGCAAAACTCGCCGCTCTGAATGTCCGATTAAAACGCACTCAATGCCAAATTCGTCTAAATGCTCTTTGCCGATTTCGCCTGTGAATGCGCCGTTTATGCAAGGGTAGAAATTCTGCGCGCCCTGTGTGAAATTTAACGCCTTTGAAACAAAGGCGACACTTGGGGGGAAAACGATGATTTCATCGCCGTTTGCGTGCGTTTTTAAAAAGGCATTTAGCTCATCAGCATAGCTTGCAAAACTTGCTTTGTTGTGGTTGCACTTTAAATTTGCCGCGTAAATCATTCATTGTCCTTTACTCGCAAGGGTTTTACACCGGGCAGTTCTTTGCCCTCGATAAGCTCCAAGCTCGCCCCGCCACCCGTTGAGATAAAAGTCATCTCATCAGCATCATCAGCACGCGCGACAACATCGGCTGTGTCGCCTCCGCCGATAACCGTAGTAGCGTGGCTTTCGCTGATATAATGGCTCATTTTTAGGCTGCCCTTGCTGAATTTGTCGATTTCAAACACGCCCATAGGTCCGTTCCACCAAATCGTTTGCGCATCGGCAATAGCTTCTTTAAAAAGCCTTGTTGTCGCAGGTCCTATGTCAAGCCCCATCCAGCCGCTTGGGATTTCTTGGCAAGGCACGAATTTCATCTCCGCATCTTGTGAGCAAGCTTGGGCGGCTACGACATCGACAGGCAGGTAAATTTTCACGCCTAAATTCTTGCCCTTGATGAGAATTTTGCTCGCCTCTTCGATAAGCTCGTCCTCTAAAAGAGAGTTGCCTATGTCAAAGCCTAGTGCTTTGAGAAAGGTAAAAGCCATACCGCCGCCGATGATGAGTTTATCGACTTTTGGGAGCAAATTCGTAAGGGCTTGCAGCTTGCCGCTTACCTTTGAGCCGCCGACAACAGCGACAAAAGGACGAGCGGGCTTTTTGATGAGATTTTCAGCAAAGGCGATTTCTTTTAAGAGCAAAAAGCCAGCCCCGCGGTGATTTTCATCAAAAAATTTAGTGATAGCCTCCACACTAGAATGCGCCCTGTGGCACACGCCAAAGGCATCGTTGATATAAATTTGAGCCATATTTGCTAAATTTTGGGCTAAATTCTCATCGTTTTTCGTTTCGCCCTTTTCAAAACGCAAATTTTCAAGCATTAAAATCTCGCCAGCCTTTAAATTTGTGGCTTTTTTTTGTGCGTCCTCGCCGACAATGTCTTTGGATAGGACGATTTCTTTGTGAAGTAAGCGTGAAAGCCTTTTAGCTACGGGTTCGAGTGAGTATTTAGCATTGATTTCTTTTGGGCGTCCCAAATGAGAAGCCAAAATCACGCTGCAACCATTGTCTAAACAATACCTTATCGTAGGGATAGCCGAGCGAATGCGCCTGTCATCGGTTATGTTTAAAAACTCATCTTGCGGAACATTGAAATCACAGCGGATAAACACCTTTTTGTCTGCTAAATTTAAATCCTTTATCGAAATAATATCACTCATCGCATCACCCACACAGCCATATCTACAAGGCGAGATGAGTAGCCCCACTCATTGTCATACCAAGCGATGACTTTAACAAAATCATCGCAAATCACTTGTGTCAAATCACTCGCCACAACCGCCCCATAAGAAGAGCCGATGAAATCAGAACTCACACGCTCATCATCATCAACCATCAAAAGCCCTTTTAAATTTGAATTTGCAGCTTTTCTAAACGCTTCATTTAGCTCATCTTTGCTTGTTTTTTTGCCAAGCTGTGCCGTTAAATCCACGCTTGATACATCAATCACAGGCACGCGCATACTCTGTCCGTGCAGCTTGCCGTCAAGCTCTGGCATAACAAGATTCATCGCCTTTGCCGCCCCTGTTGAGGTGGGGATTATGTTTTGTGCGGCTGCGCGTGAGCGTCTTTTGTCGCGCGCTTTTGCATCGATGAGACTTTGCCCGTTTGTGTAGGCGTGAATGGTGCTCATCAAGCCCTTTTGTATGCCAAAATTATCCTGCAACACGCGACAAACAGGACCCAAGCAGTTTGTCGTGCAGCTTGCATTTGAGATGATAGGCTCGCCATTATATAAATGCGCATTGACGCCCAGCACAAAAGTAGGCGTGCTATCCTTTGCGGGAGCGGACATAATGACTTTTTTAATGCCCTTGTCGATGAATTTTTGGCATTTTTCCATAGTTAAATGTGCGCCCGTGCATTCTAACACCACATCAGCACCACATTTAGCAAAGTCTAAATCGCTGATTTCACGGCTTTTGAAAACCTTGATTTTCTTGCCGTTGATGAGTAAATCATCGCCCGCAACGCTTACTTGCCCAGCAAAAGCCCTATGCACGCTATCATACTCAAACAAATAGCGCGTAAGCTCTATGTCTGTGGTGTCATTTATCGCCACTAGCTCAACATCACTTCGAGCTAAAATGATACGAGCCACGCACCTACCGATACGCCCAAAGCCATTTATCGCAATTTTTGTCATTGATTTAACTTCCTTTAAATTTTAATGCTAGAATTTTACAAAAAAAAGGTTAAATTTTTGATGAAAATTGCACTTTTTGGCGGAAGTTTTGACCCGCCGCATTTAGGACACGCTAGCGTTGTAGAAAATGCCCTGAAAAGCCTAGATATAGACAAACTCATCATTATGCCTACCTTTATAAACCCCTTTAAATCGGGCTTTTTCGCTGATGAAAAACGCCGATTTGCGTGGGCGCAAAGGGTTTGGGGAGATTTAGAACGGGTAGAAATTTGTGATTTTGAGATAAGGCAAAACCGCCCTGTGCCGAGCATTGAAAGCGTTTTATACCTGCAAAAGCTCTATAATCCAAGCAAATTTTATCTCATCATTGGGGCTGACCACTTGCAAAGCCTTGAAAAATGGCACGAATTTGATAGGCTCAACACCCTTGTGGAATTCATCATCGCTAAACGGGGCAAGATAGCCGTGCCGCCAAATTTCAAGCAACTCAACACGCAAATTGACATTTCATCGTCATTGATAAGGGCGAATTTAAGCGTGAGCGACATTTGCCCGCAGATTGCTGACGAGGCAAGGCGGTATTATGCGAATTTAAGCAAGGAGACAAGGTGAAAGAACGAGTAGAGGCGATAAGGCGGATTTTGGACGAGAAAAAGGCTGAATTTATCGAGCTTTTTGATATGAGAGGCGGGGATTATTTCGTGGATTTCGTCATCATCGCTACAACGATGAGCCAGAAACACGCATTGAGCTTAATTGATGAGCTAAAAACAGCCTTAAAGCCCTTAAACGAGGACTTTTTAAACATACAAAGCTCAGAAGAATGGAGCGTTATTGATTTAGGCGACATTATCATACACCTTTTAAGCGAAACCTACCGCGCCAAATACCGCATAGAAGAGCTTTTAAGCGAGCTTAAAAGGCTACAATGACACTAAAAAGCACTTGCGATGACACTGCGATGGCGTTAAAATTTACTCATTTGCTTTAAAACAAAGCCGAATTTGAATTTTTTGAATTTTTGTTATAATTTGCGCTTTTTGAGTGTCTTTTTGAGCTAAATTTTAAATTTAAGCGAATTTTGGGTAAATTTTAAACAGAAAAAAGCACAAATTCAAGCATAAAATTCATATTTTTAAGCTTTATTTAAGGAAAACAATGAGAGTTTTTATCATTTTAGTCGGTATCCCTGGTTCTGGCAAAAGCACGCAGATAAAGCGTTTGGGCTTGGAGCATTTGACATTAAGCCCTGATGAGCTTCGCATAAGAAACGGCGCACTTTGCGGCAAAAGCATTACTCCGCTTGCTGATGCTATGGTGTGGGCGCAGCTTAGAAAAATGCTTTGCAACCGCTTTAAATTCGGGCTTACGACTATATTTGACTCCACAGGGCTTTCAAGCTCTGTGAATGAATTTGCCGAGCTTGCTAAGGCTTTTCGCTACCGCGTTTTGTATGTGAAATTTGACAAATTCAGCCTTGAAGAATGCGTGCGAAATGTCCGCTCGCGTGAATTTAACAGCGACTTGCCTGAAAGCGTGATTTTTAACTTTTACACAAGAATGCAAAATTTCACCCGTCAAAGCAATGTTTGCGACAGCATTGAAAGCGCGCTAAAATGGGAAAATTTTTACAAAATCAGCCTTGATTATGACAAGATAAAGGTTTTGCCCGATTTGCACGGGTGTTATGATACTTTGGCGCAGTTTGCAAGGGCTGAAAATTGGTTTAAAGATGAAAGCATAGGCTATGTGTTTTTGGGGGATTATATTGATAGAGGAAATCAAAACTACGAAATGGTAAATTTTCTCTGTGAATTTGCGACAAAAGAAAATGTGTATTTTCTTTGCGGCAATCACGACACAAGGCTCTTTGAGTGGGCGTTTGACATAAATCACACTCCGCCAAATTCGTTTAAAGAAAGCATAGCTGAGATAGAGACAAAATGCAAAAAAATAAATGAACTCAAAAAGCGACTCCGCAGCGTGTCAAACAAATTTCGCTCTTATATTTGGGCTGAATTTAAGGGGGAGGAGTATTTTTTCAACCACGCTGGCGTGGAAAAAATGGATACAAGTTTGCCCGATGCTTATTTGCTGGGCGTTTTGACACAGGGAGAAAGCGAAAATGCTTATTTAGACTATGTAAAAATCGGCAACCGCTGGGCGAAAAATCACCCAAATATCACGCAGATTTTCGGACACCGCAATGTCTTTGCTTTAAGCGACTTTAAAATCAACGAGCGTTGCTACTGCTTGGAGTGCGACATAGAAAGTGGCGGAAAGCTCGCTGTTTTGAGCCTGCCAGAGCGCAAACTTGAATTTTATGACAATCTCCAAAGCCAACTTTGCGAGCAAACAAGCCGAAAAAGCGCGAATTTAATCAACGAAAAACGCTTTGAAAAACAAGGCATTTACTCTGTAAATTTCAGCGAGGCGGTGTTTTTTAACCGCCTTTGGACTTCTCAAACCATCAAGGCGCGTGGGCTTTTTCGCTACATAAATGATGATGAAATCGCGGGGCGCAGTTATGATAAATTTTTTAATTACGAAGAATTTGAAGGCGTGCCGAATTTAGAGGATTTTAAGTATCCTGTTAAGGTGTGGCGCAAGGAAAATGGGCATTTGCTGCTGACTTTTTTTAACAAATTCACAAAAGAGCTTGAATTTGCAACCAAATCAAGCGTAGGCAAGCCGATGAACGACAACGCCAAAGCCCTTTTTAGCACAGAACAAATCGCTATCATCAGCGAATTTTGCAAGGCGCAAAACGCCACTTGTTTGTGGGAGGTTATCAGCAAAAAAGACGACAAACACCCCATAGTTTATGATGATGAGGCGGTTTTTTTACTCAATGTCGTGGAAAATGTGGAGCAAGAGCGGCTTTTGGATTACAAACTTGCCGACATTTTGGGCGGTGCTGCTAGGGGAGTTTTAAAGGACAAAGCACTTTTAAGCGAAATTTCAAATTTAGATGAGTTAAAATCCTATGTAAAGGACTTTTTCGCAAGCTGGGAGATAGAGTATGAGGGCGTGGTTTTAGAGGGCGCAAATGGCGTTAAACTCAAACTCAAAGGCAACTTTTATCAGCTTAAAAAAATGCTTCGGGCTTGTTCGGGCGGCGGGTTTCCTAAATTTAGCCACAGCAAAGAGTTAGAAAAACTTGCCCTTAAAGCCATATCTTTGGGGCTTTTACCCAAATGGCGCGAGCTGAGCGTGGAGCAGGTAGCAAATTTACGCGAGTAGGGTTTGCAAAAAGTGCAAGTGGCGATAAATTCACGCCTTAAAAGTGCGAGCATAAAAGCAAATTTAAGCGCATAAAAGCGTGTTGTGAGCGTTTTTAGGGCTTATTTTTTTCAAGCAACTTTTTTAAGATGAGTTTTCCTACCTCAACGCCGGGCTGGTCGTAGGTGTTGATACCAAGCATTATGCCACAAGCTGAGGTGAAAAGCTCATAATGATACATCAAATACCCTGCGTGCCACGCATCAAGCCTTTCAAGCTCTATCAAATCCACGCTTAAATTCTCAGCTCTTAAAGCCTGCAAAGTCGCATCGCACTGCGCGTTTAAAAGGCTGTGTAAATTCACGCCATTTGCAAAATCACAACCCTGCAAAAACGGCAGGCTAAAATCAGGCACGGCTGGGGATTTTTCAGCATTTAGCACCTTTAAAAAGGTGATGGTTTTGTCCTTTGGTCCTTCCATTATGAGCTGCAAAAAGCTGTGCTGGTCGCGCGCGCCGATGAGAGCGATGGGCGTAAGCCCTACTCGCTTGTAGCCTTGCTTTTTGCCAAGACTTTCAGCGATGAGCTGGACAAACCATTCATTAAAGCCCTTAAAAGCGTCTCCATAACTGAAAAGCACATTGATATGGGCGTTTTTGTGCGTGCAGTAATGATAGGCTTTTTGCAAAATTTCATCTTTTTTGTGCGTGAAAAAGTCCTCATAGCAAGCCTTTGCGCCCTCTAAAAGCCCTTTTGCGTTGTAGCCACAAATGACAAGCGGCACTATGCCTATGGCTGAAAGCACGCTGAAACGCCCGCCCACATTTTGCGGGACAAAAAAGCTGTAAATTCCAAGCTTGTCGCCTAACTGATGAAGCTTTGAATTTTCATCGGTGATAAAGACAAAATGCTTTTTTAGCTCACTGTTTTCGAGCTTAAAATGCGCTATTAAGAGCTTAAAAAGCGACACTACCTCGATAGTCGTGCCTGTTTTACTTGAAATGATAAAAAGCGTGTCTTTTAAATTCAGCTTTTTTATGGTTTGGGTAAAAGTGTGCGATGAGGTGTTGTCGATGATGAAAAGTTCGCGTTCATTGCTCTTTTCGTCAAACAAAAAGTCTTTTAACGCTTTTACGCCACAGCTTGAACCGCCCATTCCTATGAGCAGGACTTTTTTGATATGCTCTTTGTCTTTGATGAATTTTTCGCTTTCTTTGATGAGTGCGAGCGAAGTGTCCATAAGATGATAGTAGCCTACCTCGCCGCTTTGGCGCTCATCGTTCATTCTGCTTGCATAAGCTAAAATGCCGTTTAGCTTTTCTTTTTCAAAAAATAGCGTGTGTTTTAGCATAGACTTTTCTTGTAAAAATAATTTGTCGCTTCCACAAAGCCCTCCACAGAGCCACAATCAAAGCGTTTGCCTTGAAATTTATAAGCTAAAACCATTCCGTTTGTAGCCTGTGCTAAAAGCGCGTCAGTAAGCTGAATTTCGCCGTTTTTGCCCGCCTTTGTGTTTTGCAAAATGCCAAAAATGTCGGGCGTTAAAATGTAGCGCCCGATGATAGCAAGGTTGCTTGGGGCTTCTTTTACGCTTGGCTTTTCTACCATTGAATTTACCATTATAATGTCATCTTCCACAGCATTTCCCGCGACAACGCCGTAGTTTGAAATCTGCTCTTTTGGCACTTCCATCACCGCAACAATGGTGCAGCGGTATTTTTCATAAATTTTTACCATTTGCGCCATCACGCCAGCACCTTCTTCATTGACACACAAATCATCGGCTAAAATCACCCCAAAGGCTTCATCTTGCACGAGCGCCTTGCCTTTAAGCACGGCATCGCCTAAACCGCGCATTTCATTTTGCCTTGTAAAGGTAAAGGTGCAGCGGTTGATGAGCGTGCGAATTTCAGCGAGCAAATACTCTTTTTTTGTGCCTGAAATTTGATGCTCTAACTCATAACTTATGTCAAAATAATCCTCCAAAGCCCGCTTGCCACGCCCCGTTACAAAGCCCATAGTGTCCATACCAGCTTCTAATGCTTCATCAACCCCATAATGAATAAGCGGCTTTGTGAGTATGGGAAGCATTTCTTTTGGCAGGGTTTTGGTGGCGGGCAAAAAGCGCGTGCCGTATCCTGCTGCGGGAAAGATACAAGTTTGAAGCATAGTGTGTCCTTTTTTGCTGAATTTATCAAAAATTTAGGGTTGATTATAGCAAATTTTTGGTTATTTTACAAAAAAATTTAATTTTGCGTTTTGTTTGTTGTCATTTATCATCGTGGATAAATTTTGCAAAAATTGCGTGGCAAGGGGTAGAATTTGGGTAGAATTTAAGTGCTTTGTTTGTCCGCAGGGCTAACTCACACCCCCGCTTTCGCGGGGGAGACTTTAATAAGCCTTGACAATTATTACACAAAGTAGTATAATAATGACTATGAGTTGCAGCATACTCACTTCACCTCACTTTCTTGGGCGAGTTTTCAGCCACAGGGTTGCAGCCCTGCGGCTAACCCCACTTGCCATTATATCCACAAAGCTTAAATTTATGATGAATTTGCGTTGCTTTTTAACCCTTTGCCGTTGATGAGATAAATCGCGCAAATTGCCAACGCTGTGCCAAAAAGCGTGAGTAAGGACGGCTTTTCTCCAAGCACGAAATAACTGCAAATCAAAGCACTTGCAGGCACGAGCAGCATAAAGGAATTCGCCTTTGCCGAGCCAAGCTCTTTGATACCAAGATAATAAATGCTTGTCCCCACAAGTGTCGATAAAATCGCCACGCAAAAAAGATGAAACCAAAAGTGCAAGGGCGCTTCAAAGAGAAAATAAGTCGCAGGCTCAAACCAAATCGGCACGAAAGCCACAAGGCTAAAAAGCGTAATGTAAAAATTCATCACCAAAGGGTTGGTGCGGATTTTTTGAGTGAAAATACTCATCAAAGCCCAGTCAAAGGCGCACAGGACAAAAAAGGTGTTAAATTTTCCAAACAGCTCATCAACAGAGCCTAAATTCAGCAAGAAAAAGCCACTGATTATCCCCAAGCAAAGCCCGATGATTTCGTTTTTTGGCACTTTTTGCAAGCTGCGCTTTTGCCAAAAGATGATGAAAAGCACGAGCAAATAAGTAAAAATCGGCGTGAGCGTGGTAACAAGCACGCCGCCCTTGCCCGCTTGCCCGTAATTAAGCGCGGCAAAGTAAAGCACGGAGTAGATGACATTGCAAATGCTTGCCAGCACTATCCATTTGATGAATTTGCGCGGGGTTGTGAGTGGAATTTTTAGGATTAAAAGCAAAACAAACAAGCCCACAAGCACAAAGAAAAATCGCCAAAACGCTATGGTATAAGCATCGCTGTAAGCTACTAGCACCTTTGAGCTAGCCCACGACAAGCCCCAAAAAAACATAGCCAACGCCATTAAGGCGTAGAGAAATTTAGGCGAATTCATAGGGTGATTGTATAATTTTTTGCTTGCAAATTCAATGCTTTTGCGCGACTTTTGTGAATTTTAACCCAAAAGCGTCAAGGATTTATCCCGCTAGCGTTGTCTTGACTTGAAGTGGTGTTGTTTGGGTCGTTAAGTGAGGTGTTGAAATTTGAATTTGCAGGATTTTGGTTCAAATCATTTGAATTTGCCTCGCTAGTAGCTTCACTTTGCGGCTTTGTCGCGTTGTTTTCTCGCACTTCTTTGATGAGCAAGGTTAGCTCGCTTGCCTTTTTTGGCTCCATTTTAGCAAGCACGCTTGAAATTTTGCGCGATTCTAGGGTAAGGATTACCTTTGTAGCCTCGCTTGCTGGCATTTCGTTCAGCACTTGCGCCACAGCAGCATCTTTCATCTGTGAGTAAATCTCTCGCACCCTGTCGCCTTTTTTCTTGTCGATTTCCTCTAAACTCTGGCGGTTCATCATCATAGTGCGTTCATTTTCCGCCCTTGTCGCTTCTATCTTTGCCAAAGTCGCGTTTATGTCGCGTTCTTTTCGCACTAAATCGTCCATTTTTTGCTTTTGTAGGGCTTCAAATGAGCTTTTGTAGGCTTCTAGGGCTTGCTTAGCTTCGTTTGCCTGTCTTGTTTGGATTTCAAGCTGACGGCGTTTGTTTTCAAGGTAGCGTTCCTCATCGCTCGCGCTAAATGAAAAATTTGCGCCCAAAACAAACAACAAAAAAGCGATTTTAAGCCTCTTCATTTTCTTTCCTTTCCCTAAAAAACTTGCTCGTGGCTATGTCATCAAGTGCCTTTTGCTCGGCTTTTGCAAGCTGTTTTTGATACTCTTTTAAATCCTGAGTTTCTAAATACTTGATTTTTTCGTAATTTAAATGCGCGTTTTTGTAAAGGTGCTGATAGTGGTTGCACTCGTTTTTGGAGAGATTTACGCGCTCTTGGGCGGCGTCTTTAATGTCTTTGGCTATGTTTTTAAAGCTCAAACTCTCCCTTAAAAGCTGCACTGAGCCGCTTTGTGGCAAGGATATGCTCAAATACTCGGCTTTTGCTTGCATTAAGGCTGCTTCGTTGCTGCGCTGCCTTTGCTTTGCGGCTGCTAGATTGTTCTCAGCCTTGTCAAGCTCTTGCTTTTTGATTTTCACCACTTGCGAATACTTGCTTTTCATAGGACTATGGTGTCATCTCTTTCTGGGCTTGTGGATATGTATTTGACTTTCACGCCCGTTAAATCCTGCAAAGCCTCGACATAGGCTTTGGCATTTTGTGGCAAATCGCTAAATTTACGCACCTTGCTTACCTTGTCCCAGCCCGCAAATTCAGCGTAAATGGGCTTGACATTTTGCAAATCATAAGGCACGAAATCAATCTCTTTGCCCTCATACTCATAAGCTCGGCAAATTTTCACCTTTTCAAAGCCGTCTAAAACATCAAGTTTCATCAACGCAAAGCCATCAAGCCCGTTTAGCCTTGCCGTGTAGCGCACAGCCACAGCATCAAACCAGCCACAACGCCTTTTGCGCCCTGTGCTGACGCCGATTTCTTTGCCGATTTGCGCGATTTTCTCGCCCGTTTGGCTTAAATCCTCGCTTGGAAAAGCCCCATTTCCCACGCGCGTGGCGTAGGCTTTGATGATACCGATGATAGTGCCTGCATCTTTTGGATTTAGCCCTAAACCTGTCAAAGCCCCTGCTGATATGGTGTTGGAGCTTGTAACGAAAGGATAAGTGCCGTGGTCTATGTCAAGCATAGAGCCTTGTGCGCCCTCCACAAGCACCTTTTTACCACTGCTTAAAGCCTGCCACAGCATTTGCGTGGTGTCGGCGATGAAAGGGGCTAGGATTTCTTTATACTGCTGCAAGTCTTGCAAAAGCGAATTCGCGCTTGGAATTTCTATGTTTAAGCCCTTGAAAAAGGCAGCATTGTCTTTAAAGTCGTTCATTAGGGCTTCGCAAAGTTTCTTTGGCTCTAAAAGCTCGCTCACTCGGTGTCCTGCTCGGCTTACCTTGTCCGCATAGCTCGGTCCTATGCCCCTACCTGTCGTGCCTATGGCTTGGTTGCCCTTTTTTTGCTCTCTTGCCTTGTCGATGAGCGCGTGATGAGCTAAATTTAAATGCGCCCTATTGCTGACATAAAGGCGGTTTTTCAGCTGTTTAAACTGCGACATTTCGTCTATAAGGGCTTCTGGGGACACTACAACGCCGTTACCGATGATATTTACGCACTTTTCGTGTAAGATACCTGAGGGGATTAAGTGTAGCGCGTAACGCACGCCATTTACCCAAATCGTATGCCCAGCGTTGTGTCCGCCGCCACTTCGACATACAAAATCATACTCCGCACACAGCCTATCGACTATCTTGCCCTTGCCCTCATCGCCCCACTGCACGCCTACGACAATATCTGCTTTACTCATTTTCGCTCCATTTTTTGCTCACATTGTAGCATAAAAGGCTTATTTTGCCAAATTCTTTGGTGTAAATCATACAAATAAGCGTAAAATTTTATACTTTGAGTGTAAAATTTACACTAAAATTCAGCTTTTTGTAAATTTTTGCTTTTAAATTCAAACTTAAAGCTGAATTTCGCGCCCAAAAAGGGCTTGAAAAAAGCGTTTGTCGCCTTTACACAAGCCCTATTACTCAAAATCTTTTTTAGGATGCACAAACAAACTCTTTCTAAACACTTCGATTTTTGGTTCATCAACCGCATAAGCGCGAATTTCTATCGGCAAAATCGTGTCTTTGTCGCTAAATTCAGCTAAATTTTTGTTGGCTTGTAGCTCCACGACTTGAAAGGTTTGCTTGCCAGCCCTTAATTTAAAGGGCTTTGTGGGGCGCACTATGCTTAAAGCGTCCTTTTTGCCATCAACTCTTACTTCAAAATAGTAGCTATGCTCTTTTTTGTCGGTGTTGTGAAACAAAAACCTATACGCATTTCTTACTACTGCACCATCTTCGCTTTTCTTTATGCTGTAAAGCTCGGTATCTCGGTTAATGTCAAGTAGCATATACTCTTTTTTGCTGCTCATTACGCTAAATGCGATGATGACGATGAGCAAAACCACGCAGTAAGCGATAGTGCGAAAGCGTAGGTATTTCGTAGGCACGCGTTTTTGGGTAGCTTCAAAGCTCGTCCAGTTGATAAGACTTGCTCGCCCGAGCTTATCTTGCACCACAGAACAAGCGTCCGCGCACTCTAAACAATTTATACATTCTAACTGCATACCGCGCCGAATGTCAATGTGCGTAGGACATATCGCCACACAGGCTTCACAGCCTATACACTCGCCTTGTGGGGGCTTTTTATAAAGTTTTGTCGCGCCCTCAAACACCTTGCCGCCGCGGTTTTCATCATAAATAACTTGCAAGGTATTTGTATCAAACATAACGCTTTGCACCCTTGCATAAGGGCAAATATACACGCAAAAATTCTCTTGCAAAAAGCAAATATCAAGCGTGAAAAGCAAGCTTGCGATGATGAGAATGCCTAGCAAAAGCCTATGTTCTGCGGGGTTTTGAATGTAAGCAAAAAAGTCCTCAGGTGGCACAAAATACCAAAGCAAGTTGCTTACAGCCACGAGCGCGATAGCGTAAAAAAGGCACACGGCGATGAATTTTTTAAAGCCGTTTGCACTGCTTAACTTTTGCTTGTTTTTGATGGAGCTGTGAATTTTAAGCAATTTGGTTTGAATCAAATCCCTAAAAATCACGCGAAAAATGCTCTGCGGACAAGCCCAAGCGCACCAAATGCGCCCTGCTAGCGTGGTAACGAAAAATATCGTCAAAAAAAGCCCGATAAGCACAAAGGGCATCAAATAAAGCTCTTGCGTGTCAAAGCTTATGAAAAACAAGTCAAGTCGCTTGTGGTCAAAGCTGAGCAAAAAGAAATGGTTGCCGTTGATACGCACGAAAGGCAGCGTGAGCGCTACTAAGGCGATGAGCGCATAGGCGAAATAACGCTTTTTAGCGTAGTTTGTGATATGCGGGCGCATACTCGCACACGAAGAGCTGGAATTTGCGCCTTGCGAACTTGCGCTTTGAGTGTTGTTTGGTTCTTGCATTTTTGTCCTTTTGGCTTAAATCAAACTTTAAGGCTTGATTTAAGGTTTTAAATTTAAAATTTTAAGCAAATTTAAGTCAAATTTTGCTTTTTGATTTAAAATCGCTTAAATTTTTGTAAATTCTAACTCAATTTTCGTTTAATTTTGCTATCATTTTGTCAAATTTATGAAAATCCTTGTGTAACTTTGTCGCATTGTAACAAAAATTCAAACTTTTTCCTTGACAAAGACTTAAATTTAGCTATAATATGCTTTTAACGAACTTGAAATTTAAGGATAAATAATGAAAGCAATCATCACAGCACTAGGCTTTGCCCTGCTTGTAAGCGGGTGCGCGGGAAGCTTTGAGAAGTATTTTGACCAACAGCAACAAAGCGGATACAGCGAACAGGATTATTACGCTGATGATGGCTATGTCGTGCAAGAAGAAATCGTGCAAGAACCAGCCGTAACCTACACGCCCACAGAAGAAGAGTGGCAATGGGAGCGTGTAAATTGTGCTTATGTGCCCATCGCAGAGGACGCTAATGTCGATACGCAAGGCTGCGGCAACCCTTATGGCGTAACGATTAGGGCGCGAAATTTAAAGGTTGCTTACTATCGATATTTAGCTTATGACAGGCAAAGCGAGTATCCGCTTTATCATAGGCTTGTCAAAAAGCTGCCACAAAATGATTACACTTACAACTACAAGCCAAGCGCGCTTGATGATGACTGGTTTGGCACAAAATACGAGTATAAAGGCGCTAAACAGCTTTTTATCACCATACAAGATGAAAATTGCAGACACCAACAAGACTACCTTAAATTTTACGATTTGGGTAATGGCAAGGTGAGAATCATCAGCGCACAAGACCCGTGCTGATTTGCTTAATGAATTTCGCACTCAAAGCTAGGGCGCGGAATTTATCTTAAATTCATCGCTTAAATTCGGCTTTCTTTTTAAATTCAGCAATTTGCTTTTTTAAATTCGGCTTTAAATTCATCGTTATGTTTGAATTTATCTTAAATTTGCCTTTTTGAATTCGCCTAAAATTCATCATTGTTTTTTAAATTCGCTTTTAAAAATTATTTGCCTTGAATTTTATCTATGTTTGTGTGAGCGTGCGGGCTTTTGCTGACGATTTTACCTTTTGCAATGAATGCGAATTTTTGATGAAATTTAAATTTTGGGGGCAAAAATTTTTTGCATTTGTAATTTTGCGTTTAACTTTTTAGGTTAAATTTACGCTCAGATTTTATTTTGGAGGAAAAAATGAGTCTTTATGAAAGAGATTATGCCCGTCAGGGCGAACAAACCCGTGAAAGCTCCGCGCTTTCAGCCTTTATCAAGCAAACTTACCAGCTTTTTGCGGCTTCGCTTTTGGCTGGGGCTGCGGGAGCTTATATAGGCGTGCTTTACGCTGTGCCTATCTTTGCTAAGCTTGGAATGGCTGCGCCTTTTATCATTTTAGGCGTGGCTTTGGTGCTGTTTTTTGCGATGAGAGTGAGCTTACACAAAAGCCCGCTCAATCTCGTGCTGCTCTTTGCCTTTACTTTCATCTTGGGGCTTGGGCTTACGCCGCTTTTGTATGCGGTTTTGGCTTCAACTAACGGCGGCGTGATAGTCGCGCAAGCCTTTGCGCTCACAGCTGTGGCTTTTGGGGCGTTAAGCATTTTTGCGATGAACACAAAGCGCGATTTTACCACTATGGGAAAAATGCTTTTCATCACGCTCATCGTGGTGATTTGCGCAATGATTATCAACATTTTCACGCAAAGCCCTGTGTTTGCGCTTGTGATTTCATCTGTGGCGGCGATTTTGTTTAGCTTTTATATTTTGTATGACACGCAAAACATTATCCGTGGCAACTACGCTCACCCTATCGAGGGCGCTGTGGCTTTGTATTTGGACTTTATCAACCTTTTTGCAAGCCTGCTTCAAATTTTAGGGCTTACAAACCGCGAGTAAAGCCGCTTACCCTTATCACACGGCTTTTTGTCGTGTGATAAGGCGCGTTTTGGCTTATCGTGGCAAAAAATTTCACATAAATTTAAAACTTTTTTAAAATCCGCCTTAAATTTAAGGATTTTTCGCTACAATACCTTTTTCAAAACAAAATTCAAAGGAAATTTATGACAAGCGTTTTTATCGTATTTCAAGTGCTTTTAGTGGTGTTTATCACTATCGCGGTGCTTTTGCAAAAGAGTTCGAGCATAGGGCTTGGCGCGTATAGCGGGAGCAATGAAAGCCTTTTTGGGGCAAAGGGACCTGCGGGATTTTTAGCGAAATTCACCTTTATTTTGGGCTTTTTGCTTGTGGCAAACACCATCGCGTTGAGCTATTTTTACAACACCGCGGGCAAGGACTCTGTGGCTGAGAAAATCGCCACACCAAGCGCGCCAGCCTTAGACGCAAATGCTACCCCAAGCGCGCCAGTTGCGCCACAAGCCCCACAAAGTGCGCCAAATGCAGGCGAAAATTTAGCTCCGCAAGCCCCACAAGGCGTGAATTCAGCTCCAAATTCAGCCCCGCAAGACGAGCAAAATTCAACGCAAAAGTAAGGATAAACAATGCTTGATGAGATTTACACCAAACAAAAAGCGCAGGGCGAAAAGAGCCTTGAAGCCCTGAAAAAAGACTTTACCACGATACGCACGGGCAAGGTGAGTATAAATATACTCGACCACATTAGCGTGGATTATTATGGCACGCAAACGCCCTTAAATCAAGTAGCTACCATACTTGCAACCGATGCAAGCACCATCAGTATAAGCCCTTGGGAAAAATCAATGCTTAAAAGCATAGAAAGCGCCATAGCTGCGGCAAATATCGGTGTCAATCCAAACAATGACGGCGAGGCTGTGAAGCTCTTTTTTCCACCGATGACAAGGGAGCAAAGAGAAGAAAACGCCAAGCACGCTAAGGCTATGGGCGAAAAGGCAAAGGTAAGCGTGCGAAATGTCCGCAAGGACGCAAATGATGGCATTAAAAAGCTTGAAAAAGACAAAACCATAAGCGAGGACGAGGCGAAAAAGGCTTATGATGAGGTGCAAAAGCTCACGGACGGCTTTATCACAAAAATCGATGAGCTTGTCAAAAACAAAGAAAGCGAACTTTTAAAAGTATGAACATAGAAGCCATTTACAAAGAGCATAACGCCTTTTTGCAGGGGCATTTTTTGTTAAGCTCAGGCAAGCACTCAGGCTTTTACCTGCAAAGCGCAAAGGTGCTTGAAAACCCCATTTTAGCGGGCAAACTCTGCGAAAAACTTGCCAGCGTTATCAAGGGTGCGGACTTGGAATTTGACAGCATTTGCTCGCCCGCACTTGGCGGGATTTTAGCAGGTTATGAGCTAGCGCGTGCTTGTGAAAAACGCTTTATTTTCACAGAGCGCGTTGATGGCGTGATGACTTTAAGGCGTGGATTTGAGGTGAAAAAGGGCGAGAAATTCATTGTTTGCGAAGACATTATCACCACAGGCGGCTCAGCTTTGGAGAGTGCTTTGGTGTTAGAGGGTTTAGGCGGCGTTGTCGTGGGCTTTGCCGCGCTTGCAAATCGCGGCTTTTGCGGGGTGAGCAACTTAGAGACAAAAAGCAAAGAAAACGCGAAACTGCCAAGCGATTTGCCCTTTTTTGCGCTGGCTAACTTTGAATTTGAAATGTATGAATCAAACGCTTGTCCGCTTTGCAAAAACGGCTCTGTGGCGGTTAAACCGGGAAGTCGGGGGAATTAAATTTTTGCATTTTTGCAAATTCTTGTGAATTTTTGCTTGCTTTAAACGCTCAATTTACAAGGTTTGCTTTGTTTTTAGCGATAAATCAAACAAGCAAAGCGACAATACACACGAGTGCAAGTGTTTGTCCTTTTTAGCAAAGGTGCGGTTTTATTTATAAATGATTAAATAAAAAACATAAATTTAAGGTAAAATAAAATGGAAATTTATAATGAAAATAAAATACAAAGCAAAGCGTCAAGCACGCTCAGCTCCGCACAAGCAGGGCAGAGTGCGCCCACAAAGCAAAAAGCAAAAATCGCATCAAGGATTGAGCGAGCAAAAGCCTTTTTGATAGACATTTTTTTGCTCTATGTGCCTGTTTTGTATGTTTGTTATTTTGTTTTAGGCTCGAAAGAGGCTTTTTTAGGCAACCAAGCGGTGATTTTTGCTTGCAGTGCCTTTTTTGGCGTAGTCCAAGCTCTTTTTTTAAGCACAAAGGCGCAAAGCCCAGGGCTTAAAGCCTATGATTTGTATTTGATAGACACAAAAAAGGGACGGAAACTGAGTTTTCTTAGGGTTATCCTAAGATATATAGTGTTCTTAATCGGCGCATCGTTGCTCTTTGGGCTTTTGATGAGCTTTTTAAGAAAGGACGGCTTGGCATTGCACGATTTGCTGAGTCAAAGTTGCATTGTAAGAAAGGTATAAAATGCAAAGAAAAAAAATTTACAACCCAAGTTCAAACGAGTCATTGACAGACAGACGCGTTTTTGAGGGCAATCCGCACGGGATTTTGAATTTCACAAAAGCCAAGTATCAATGGGCTTTGAAACTTTGGGATTTGATGGAGGCAAACACTTGGTTTCCGCGCGAAGTGGATACGACAAAAGATGCGTTGGATTACAAGATGAATTTAACGGCGGCTGAAAAGCGAATGTATGATTTGGTGTGGTCTCAGCTCATCTCAATGGACAGCTTTCAGACAAACAACCTAGCTGACAACATAAACCCCTACATAACAGCGCCCGAGATAAATGCGATTTTAGCGCGTCAAGCTTATGAGGAAGCAAACCACTCAAAGTCCTATGCGGTAATGGTTGAAGCCATTTGCGAAAACACGGATTTGATTTACGAGATGGAAAAGCACGATGAAACCCTACGCGAGAAAAACGACTTTATATCAAGCCTTTACGAGGAACTTGCGGGCGATGTTGATGACAACAAACTTTTGCTTGCGATGGTAGCAAATCAAATTTTAGAGGGCATTTACTTTTACAGCGGCTTTACGGCTATTTATGCCCTTGCGCGTGCGGGCAAAATGCTAGGCTCTGCGCAGATGGTGCGTTTTATCCAACGCGATGAGATAACGCACTTGCTGCTCTTTCAAAATATGATAAATTCGGTGCGCGTTGAGAGGGCGGACTTGTTTCATCAGCAAAATATCGACACCATTTATGATATGTTTAAAAAGGCGGGCGAGCTTGAAATCAAATGGGGCAAATATATCACGCAAAACCAGATTATGGGCTTTACGGACGATATCATCGAAGAGTATATCCACTATCTCATCGACCAAAGGCTTGTGGCGATTCACCTTGACAAACTTTACAACGCTCATCACCCGATAAAATGGGTAGATGAGTTTTCTAAATTTAACGACCAAAAGGCGAATTTCTTTGAAAGCAAGGTTACAAACTACTCCAAAGGAAGCATTACTTTTGATGATTTTTAGGGCTGAATTTTTATGCCTTTTTCTAAAAGGGCTTTTGGCGTGTCTTTGAAGCATTTATCAGCACTTTTTAAGAAAGGGGCAAATACACAAGCGCAAACTTGACATTAAATTTATTTTGTGCTACAATTTGCTCGTTTTCTTTCAGCGATGAGAGATTTGGCTTGTTCGCAAGAGCAGGTTGCCCCGTCTTTGAGCGGGGATACTATCCTATCACAACACTTTTAAGTTTATCTTTGATTTGCAAAAAGTCTTTATCATTTACCTTGCTAATGTGTTTATTAGTCGTTTTTCTCTTGCTATCAAAAATTCTTACTTGTCCTAAAAGTGCAACTTGCATTTTACCTTTGCTATCGATGAATTTATGATAAAATTTACCTTTTTTATTTTGCGCCTTACTAGAAAGCGGCACGCCTAAAAAAGTGCCGTTAAAAAACACATTTACCACTAAAACAGGACGAGTGAAAATCCCACTCTTGCCAAACACTTCACTGCCAACATTTTGCCCTATGCTTATCCAATAAATGCTTTGAATTTCGACTTGCTTTTTGAAATTTTGCGTGTCAATGCTCTTTTTAACGGCATTCCATTTGTCAAGTTTTGCCAAATTATCCATATTTTAACCCTTGTAGAAAAATTAGGCATTCATTATAGCAGAAATTGCTAAATTTAAGTAGTCGTTCTTGCCTGTGGCTAGAAATAAAGACAAAGCAAACAAGCAGAGAGTAAGCTCTGCTTGATTACTAGGGGTTAATTGAAACACTCGGGTTTTTTAGCTTTAAATTCGTCAATGGTTAAAGGACGCCCTTCAAATGTTACCTTTTTGGGTAAAAAACTCGAACTATTCTTACTCATAAAAGCTGTTATAATTTCAATATCACCGCTTGAATTTTTAATAAAACGATAATGGAAATCAGCACTTTCAAGACATTCATTAACCTTTAAACCAACTTCCTTTTGAGCTTGTTCAAAGCTTAAAAGTTCGGCATTATAATCCTTTTTTACTTCGTTTCGCAGTGCAGTTTCTCTGCTATCTCCGCAAGCGCAAAACGCAACACCAATGCTAACAAGCAGCACACCTAAACCTAGTTTTTTCATCTTTTGTCCTTTAAAAGTAAATTTCGTGTAATTATGCACTTTTTTGGTTAATGAAAGGCAAAACGCAAAAAATAAGCAAATTTGCAAGGTTTTGCCGCTAAATTTCGCTAAATTTTCACAAAATGAGCTAAAATTTAGCGAAATTGTGCTATATTTAGCTTTTTGTAATGGAGAAACGATGAAACGCAATCTATCCTTGCTCTGCGATTTTTACGAATTTACGATGAGTTGCGGCTACCTAAAAAGCGGTTTTGGCGACAAAATTTGTCATTTTGATGTCTTTTTTCGTCAAATGCCAGATGGCGGCGGGTTCGTCATCGCGGCGGGTTTGGAGCAAATCATCGACTTTGTGAAAAATTTGCATTTTGATGAAAGCGATATTGAATTTTTTCGCTCAAAGGGGCTTTTTGACGAGGCGTTTTTGAATTTTCTTAAACATTTTAAATTCACAGGCGACATTTGGGCGGTGCGTGAGGGCGAGATTATCTTCGCAAATGAGCCTATTTTAAGCGTTCGCGCAAGGGCAAGCGAGGCGCAACTGCTTGAAACCTTTGTTTTGCTCTCTTTAAATCATCAAAGCCTTATCGCTACCAAAGCCGCGCGAGTGGCGTTTGCAGCGCAAAACAAGCCTATTTTGGAGTTTGGCTCACGCAGGGCGCAGGGCATTGACGCGGCACTTAAAGGTGCAAGAGCCGCATTTATCGGCGGTGTGGCGGGTTCGGCGTGCGCTTTGGCGGACAAAATTTATGGCATAAATTCAAGCGGAACTATGGCGCACTCGTGGGTGCAAATGTTTGACGATGAACTTTGCGCCTTTAAGCGGTATTGCGAAATTTACCCGCACAACGCCGTTTTGCTCGTGGATACCTACAACGCAAAACGCGGCGTGGCAAACGCTATAAAGGCTTTTAAAGAAGTGCTTGTGCCACGCGGTATCGAAAAATTCGGCATTAGGCTTGACTCTGGCAACCTGTGTGAGCTGTCAAAATACGCTAGAAACGAGCTTGACAAAGCGGGCTTAAAGCATTGTCAAATCATCGCTAGCGGGGCTTTGGACGAATTTGAGATAGCAAGGCTTTTGCAAGATGGCGCAAAAATCGATATTTTCGGCGTTGGCGAACGCCTAATCACCGCTAAAAGCTCACCCGTGCTAGGCTGCGTGTATAAACTCGTGGCCGTGGAGGAAAACGGCGTGCTAGTGCCTAAAATCAAAATCAGCGAAAGTGCGGATAAAATCTCAAACCCCCATCACAAAAGGCTTTACCGCTTTTTTGACGAGCAGGGCAAGGCACTTTATGATGAGCTTTATTTAGCTGATGAAAGCCCAAATTGTGGCGAAAACAGCGCAAATTTACAGCACAAGCATTATCAGCCTAACGAAGTAAGCGCAATCCGCAAAGCCCAAAAGTGTAGCGAACTACTCGTGCCTATCTTTGCAAAAGGGCAGCTTGTGTATGAAATTCCAAGCCTTTTGCAAACTAGGGATTATGCTAGGGCGCAGTTAGAAAGGTTTGATGAGGGCATAAAGAGCCTAAAAAGCCCAAAAAACTACGAGTTGCGCTTGTCGGCAAATTTGCAAAGGCTCAAAAAAGAGTTGCTTGAAAAAGCGGTGCGCTGAGCTAAGGCGAGTTTAAGCTAAATTTAAGGAAAGTTTTGATGAATTTAAGCATAAATTTTAAGGAAAAATTTAAAGCAAAAAAGGCGAAATTTCGAGTCAAAAAGCCAAAATTCAAGGCGGTGCGATGATGGATTTTGTGGAGCAAAGGCGTTGTGAAAATATGGCAAATGAGATAGCCAAGCAAATGTTTCTTAATGATGCTATTTTCAAAGCCCTTTGCTCCGTGCCGCGCGAGGTGTTTTCGCCCTTAAAAGCCCACGCATACAGCCTTAACGCCTTGCCGATGAGCGCAAATCAATGGCTCAGCTCTCCCTTAACCGTGGCGAAAATGACGATGGCGCTTGATTTAGCGGGCGTTGATAGCGTGCTTGAAGTGGGTTGCGGCAGCGGCTATCAAGCGGCGATTTTGAGCAAGCTTGTGCGCCGTGTCTGCACCATCGAGCGCATAGGAAGCCTTGTAGATAGTGCTAAAAAGGCATTTAAAGAGCTGGAACTGCCTAACATTTTGCTTTTGCACGCTGACGGACAGCAGGGCTGGGCGCGCTATGCGCCTTATGATAGGATTTTGTTCTCCGCACACACGGCGCAAGTGCCGCAAATCCTTTTCGAGCAGCTTGCCGAAAATGGCGTTTTAGTCGCGCCCATCTTTGAAAACGGCAAGCAATTCATCACAAAATTCAGCAAAATGGAGGGCAAAATTCAACAAACCCGCCTTGAAGAGTGCCTTTTTGTCCCCGTGCTTGACGGCAAAGAGTGATAAACTCGCTTTGCATAAAAACTTAACAGCGCAAACACCCACTTCACCGCAAACGAATTTTTAAAAATTTACGCTTGTTTGTGCCATCGCAAATAAATTTTTAAAAAATTTATGCTCGCCTATGTCATCGCAAGTAATTTAAACAAGTTGCGCCGTTTATCCATATACGCCAAAAAAATGCTTTTTGCTTATCAAAGCAAGCCTTGTGAATTTTACATATATCTTGTTATGGCGATGAAATCAGCGTTGTAGAGTTTATCATCATCGCAAACGAAATTTGCAAGAATTTGCGTGGCAAGTCGCTGAAATTCAAACAAACTTTACCACAAAAATTCAAGCAAATTCCAAGTAAAGCTCTAAATTCTATTATACTGATAAATTTTTGTCATACTGACTTAGTCCTTAATTTGTCATACTGAGCCTTTGGCGAAGTATCCAAAACAACAAAACAAAATTCCATCACAAAACTTGCATTTAGTGCGTAAAAATTTAGCGTTTTAGGCTAAAATGTCATTTATGGATAAAGAAAATTTCATCATCAAAGCCTTTTTGCAGGGCATAAACGGCGATGACGGGGCTGTGCTTGGCAAGTGGTGTTACAGCAAGGATTTGTTCTTTGAGGGCGTGCATTTTAAGCGGGAGTGGCTCACTTACGAGCAAATAGCGCGAAAAGCCCTACTCGTCAATATCTCAGACGCCATAGTGATGAACGCCGTGCCAAAATACGCTCTTTTGGGGCTTGCCTTGCCAAATGACATTACAAAGGCACAAATAAAGGCACTTCAAAAGGGCTTTTTGCAAACGGCGCGTGAATTTAACATAACTATCATCGGCGGAGACACCATAAGTAGCGATAAAATAAGCATTTGCGTAACGCTCATCAGTCGTGTGCGAAAAAAGCCTATCTTTCGCAAAGGCTTGCAAAAAGGCGATTTGCTCGCTTTCACAGGCGTTTTAAGCAAGAGCCTAAAAGGACTCGATAGCCTACAAAATGGAGGCAAACTCGCTAAAAATCACCGCTTTATCGCCCCAAAGTTGCGTGGGGATTTTTTCTATAAAATCGCCCCGAAAGTGCGTTGTGCTATGGATATTTCAGATGGCTTGGGGCAGGATTTAGCCAAAATGCTTAAAATCAACGGCTTGGGCGTGAATTTTTTGTGTAAATTAAGCGATGACGAGCTTCAAAGCGGCGAGGAATATGAAATTTTGTTTGCTTTTTCGCCAAAAAATGCTCAATTTATCAGCAAAATGGCGCAAAAATTTGGGCTTAAACTCACTATCTTTGGCAAAGCTGTGAAAGGAAAGTATGAATTTAAGGGCAAAAGCTGGCATTTTTGAGTTTGAAAACGCTTTAATGTGCCGTTTAAAGGGCTTAAAAACAAAATGAAACGCAAAGCGCAAGAATTTGGATACAAAAAAAGGCGTAGGATTTTCGGTGATTTTGAGTGTTGCGCAGGAAAAATTGGGCAAGACATTATAGCTTGCCGCGGTAAGATTTTGCAAGCTCGCTTGAAAGTGCGAAAATACAAGCCTCAAAAGGATTTAAATGATATTAAAAACGCTCACCCACTCCCCCATAAACGCTCATTTTAGCAAAAACGCCGATGATTTTGTCGTGCGCGAAGTGCCTTTGTATGAATTTAGCGGGGCTGGCGAGCATTTGATACTGCACCTATCGAAAAAAGACTTAACCACAAACGAAGCCTTGCGCCTTTTAAGCGCGGCAAGCGGGGCGAAAATGCGGGATTTTGGCTTTGCGGGGCTTAAAGACAAGCAAGGGCAAACCTTTCAGTATGTGAGCGTGCCGCGCAAATTCGAGTCAGCTTTTGGCAATTTTTCGCACGAAAAGCTGAAAATTTTAGACAGCTTTTATCACAACAACAAGCTGAAAATAGGGCATTTGAAAGGAAATTCCTTTTTCGTGCGTTTTAAAAAGGTAGGCAAAATCGAAGCGCAAAAGCTTGAAAATGCCTTTGAAACGCTTAAAATTCAAGGCTTTGCAAATTATTTTGGCTATCAACGCTTTGGCAAATTTGGGGACAATTTCGCGCAAGGGCTTGAAATCTTGCAAGGCAAAAGGCTCAAAAACCCTAAAATGCGTGATTTCTTGCTTTCAGCCTTTCAAAGCGAGCTTTTTAACCGCTATCTTGCCAAAAGAGTGGAGCTGTCGCGTTTTGCAAAGGATTTTAGCGAAAAAGAACTTGCGCAAATTTACGCGCTTGATAAGGCTGAAATAAAGGCGCTCAAAGCGCAAAGGCATTTTTTCAAGCTCTTAAAAGGCGAGGTTTTGGGGCATTATCCTTACGGCAAATGCTTTGTTTGCGAGGATTTAGAGGCTGAATGCGAACGCTTTTTGCGAAAAGAGCTTGTGCCTTTGGGGCTGATACTTGGCAAAAAGGCTTTTGCGTGTCAAAACGGCTTTGCTTTGCGCCTTGAAAATGAAATTTTTGGCGACTTTTTACCCTTTGGGGAGCATCTTACAGGCTCGCGCCGCTTTTTGTGGAGCTTTTTGCAAAACGCTCAATGCCACTACGATGAGGAAAAGGCGCATTTTTGCGTGGAGTTTTTCTTGCAAAAAGGCTGCTACGCCACTATCATTTTAGAAGAGCTGGTGCAACAGCCTTTGGGCTAAATTTTGTGGCGAAAATTTTATGTCAAAATAAGGCGTAAGCCTTGTGCGGCAATCCGCAAAAAAAGCAGTGCTATCATTTAGAATTCAAACAGACACCTAAATTTGTCATACTGAGCTTTCGCAAGAAAGCGAAGTATCCATAAAATCAAAGTGCGATTTTAGTGTTTTAAAGGCGTGTTTTAAATTCTTATGGATTTTTCGCTACGCTCAAAATGACAAATTTCCCCAAAGTTCCTACAAAACCCAAACCCCAAAAAAATTTGCCTAAATCCACATAGATTGCCACGCCGTTTTTTAAAAAAACGGCTCGCAATGACGGACATTTCTTGTCATACTGAGGCGTTAGTGAAGTATCCATAAAAAATGCAGGGTGGATTGCTAAAACGAAATTCATAATGGATTTTTCGCTACGCTCAAAATGACAAAGTCTCCAAAAATTCAGCCAAGCCACACCCCAAACCCCCGCAAAACCCCACACACACCCAAAAAAAACAAAAATTCCCCAAACCACCACAAACCCCCAAGCACACCACAAATTTTTTTGTTTGTCATACTGATGAATTTTGTCATACCGACAAAGTCCTTGTCATACTGAGCGCAGCGAAGTATCCATAAATTTAAAGTGTGAATTTGCGTATTTAAAGCGTGGATTTTTTTGCTGCGGCTGCGCCTTGCAACCCGTTGGGTCGCCTTTTTGCAAAAGGCTCAAAATGACAAAGTCCGCTGTCATTGTGCTAAAAACACTTTTTGTTCGTCATTGCGAGCGAGCAAAGCAAGCGTGGCAATCCACGAAAAAGCAGCGCTATCATTTAGAATTCAAACAAAAGCCTAAATTTTGTCATATCAATGAAATTGTCATCCTGAGCTTTTGCTAGAAAGCGAAGTATCCATAAATTTGAAGTGTGATTTTAGTGCTTTAAGGTATATCTTAAATTCTTTGGATATTTCGCCTGCGGCTCAATATGACAATACAGATTTTGCTTTTTATCGAAAGCTCAAAATGACAAATGTTTGAGAGTTTTTGCTGCACCTTGTAAGCCGCTCAGTCGCTACACTCAACAAGGATTTTTTAAGAAAAACGCAAATTTTCATATTCGCTGGGGATTAGATAATCATCTGCTTTGATGAGTTTATCGTAAAATTTGTGCTTAAAACCAAGTTCAAAGAGCCTATTTACCGCTTTTAGCTGAATTTCGCTCATCGATACGGAATTTTTGTTCGCATACAGGCTCAAATACTTGTCAAGTTTGGCTTCATCGACACGGATTAAACCACGCTCCATAAGCATTTTGCTTAAAATGGCTTTGTTACTATCAGCGATTTGAACGGCTTTTGTAAGGATTTGTTCGACTTTTATCGCTGTGGTTAGGGGCATAGAACGGCGCAGTGCCATACCGCCAAGTGGCAGGGGCAAATCATCTTTTGCTAACTCGCGCCAAATGTCCCAAAGTTCAGTCTCCACGCAAAGTTTTTCATCAAATTCCAAAATGCTTTCGTGTATCAGCACGCCCGCATCTACCTCGCCGCAAAGCACGGCGTTTTCAATGTCTAAAAAGTTTTTATACACTATGCGTGCTTGTGGATAGGCTATGCGAAAGAGCAAGGCGTTGCTAGTGTGCGCCCCGCTGAGCGCGACTTTGAAATTTCGCTTCAAAGGCTTGTTTTTTAGGCGCACAAGCTTTGGACCATAGCCCTCGCCAAAGCTCACCGCCGTGCGTAAAAGTGCGTATTCATCGGCGATTAAAGGATATAGCGCAAAGGAAATCGCGCTCACAGCGAATTCGTTTGCTAGTGCCTTTTCGTTAAGCGTTTGTATATCGAGCGCACAGCTTTCAAAATCAAACTCATTCCCCACCCAGCCGAACTTCACAGCCATATACATAAACAAATCATCAGCATCAGGGGAATGCGCAAGGCTTATGTGCTTTTTTATCATCTAAATTTGTCCTTTTTGCAGCCCATTTGTGGTGTATAAGCTGACAAAATGCTAGCCGCTTGGGGAGCGGCGTAGCAAAGATTGAAGGTTTTACCAAGCCTCAGGTAATCTTAATCGCAAAGCTACCTTGATAGACTTGCGAAAAGGATTGCGCCTACTCATCGCAGTTTGCGCCATAGTGCCACTTACAAAGGCTCGCAAAACGAGCTTTTGCTCATCTTGCACCTCATCAAAGCGTGTATCATCAAGGCAAAAGGCTTTGACACTCTTTGCCAGCACCAGCAAAACCACGCTTGTCGCCATCATCGGCGATAAATTTCATCTCAAAGCTTGCATTTTAGCACTTCGCGCCACTTGTTTTTGTGTGCGCTTCGCAACGCTTGCTAAATGACAAGCAAATTTCATACCAAATTCATACATTTAGTGAAATTTTATCGTAAATTTTTAAATTTTTTGCATTAAGTTTTATTTTTTTGCATTTTACCCCATCAAATACGAATAAATCGCTAAAATTTTAGGCAAAATCAAATTCTGTCGTATTTACAAATAAGCGCTTTTTAAAATCAAAAGCGTAGGTTGGGTTTTGTTTTATCACAAAATAAAGATTTTATGTTGTGTTTTTTGCCACAAAGCAAGACTTTGCAAGTGGATACTTCGCTACGCTCAGTATGACAAGGAATTCGTCATTGCGAGAATTTGTAAAGCGTGAGCGTGCAAATTCGTGGCAATCCACTGAAATTTTTTGTGGTGTGCTTGGGGGCGGTTGGCTGAATTTTTAGGGTTTTTAAGGCTTTGCTTGAATTTTTGTGATAAAG
>OIZA01000284.1_pt1 | contig 29276 bp, 30 predicted proteins | sample 1588381 | NCBI WGS metagenome assembly OIZA01 (sample SAMN03283277) | human gut metagenome | biome: human-associated habitat; material: feces | host: Homo sapiens | place: Peru | collected 2012 | reverse complement strand
GCTTATTCATTTTATCAAAATGTGTCCGCTGTGTCAAGAACTTTTTTCATTTTTTATTTCTCCGTCAATAACAGAGCAATATGTATTATACCATTTAAAAACATGCTTCGTCAACATATTTTTCATTATCTTTTGCTTTCCTTGCGGTCAGCTTGTATATACTACCATCTTACGTCACCGCTGTCAACCGCATTTCGACATCTTTTTTAAAGAAAGTTTTTGCTGCGTATTTTGCATTGTTGTCTGAATTGTTCGTTCAATTCGCACTTTTCATTGGGAGACAAACCGTATGGCATCCTTCACGCTCTCCACTCCTTCTAATTTGATGCCGTCCACCGGCTGCATGTTCTGTAATGACACTTTTGGCAGGATACATCTGGTAAAGCCAAGTTTTTTGGCTTCCATCACACGCTGTTCCGCCATACTGACTGCACGCACTTCCCCGCTCAGGCCTACCTCTCCAAAACATATGGTCCTGTCATCAATGGCGATTTCCTTGTAGCTGGACACCAGTGCCAGCACAATGCCCAGGTCAATTGCCGGCTCATTCATCTTTATTCCGCCTGCAATGTTGATATAGGCATCACAGGTAGACATCTGAAGTCCGACACGCTTTTCAAGTACTGCCATGAGCAGATTGACACGGTTAAAATCTGTTCCAGCCGCAGTTCTTCTCGGGATTCCGAAATTACTGTGACACACCAGCGCCTGCACTTCGATCAGGATCGGCCGTGTTCCTTCCATGGAGCATGTCACCACAGAGCCCGATGCGTCTTCCGGTCTTCCGCTTAACATATATTCGGATGGATTTTCCACCTCATGCAGCCCATCCTGGCGCATTTCAAACACGCCGATCTCGTTCGTGGAACCAAAACGATTTTTTACTCCTCGGAGTATCCGGTAAGATGCATGCCGGTCTCCTTCAAAATACAGCACTGTATCCACCATATGTTCAAGCACACGCGGGCCTGCAACCACGCCCTCTTTCGTTACATGTCCAACAATAAACACCGCAATATCCAATCCTTTTGCGATCTGCATCAGGGCTCCGGTGGATTCCCGCACCTGCGAAACACTTCCCGGCGCAGAGGACACTGCTTCGTTGTACATGGTCTGTATGGAATCTATGACTACGACCTCCGGTTTTTCTTTTTTTATTACTTCATGGATAATATCAAGATTCGTCTCGCAGAGCAGCGACAGACTCTCCGTAAATTCACCGATTCGCTCCGCACGGATCTTGATCTGCTGTAAGGACTCCTCCCCGGATATGTAAAGTACACGCTTTTTTTGCAGCGAAAGGTTTCTGCACACCTGTAACAGCAATGTGGATTTTCCGATTCCCGGATCTCCGCCAACCAGTACAAGTGAACCTTTTACGATCCCTCCTCCGAGCACCCGGTCCAGTTCTTCCATATTGGTGGTGGTCCGCAGTTCCTCTCTTGTTTCAATCTGAGAGAGCGTGGAAACATTCACATCCTTTGCCGCTTTTTTCTGTGCTGGTGTACTTTTTTCTATTTTTTCTTCTACAAACGTATTCCATGCGTGGCATCCCGGACACTGCCCCATCCATTTTGCCGATTCATAGCCACATTCCTGGCAGAAAAATACGGATGTTTTCCCCTTTGCCATCTGTCTTTATCCTCCTCATTTCATATCGTACTGCCCCATTCTGCGCAGACGTACTATTTTTCCGTCGTACTGTTTTAAACCTGGAACAAAAAGAACAAGGTGTGCTTTGCACACTTTCGCGCACGGGCTGATAGCATAGCTATAACTTCGTCTCCGCGCATTGCGCATCCCTGCAAGCTTGCTTTTGCTCTTAGGAAAGTTCATAACTACACTCTTTCTTACATTAACGTAACGAGAGCTTTCCTATAGAGTGAAAAAGAGAGCGCATCCGAAGTCTGTTGCTTGCTTCCATACGCTCTCTGTTATTTTGCAATTTCTACTATCGATCTTATGGATAATGTAGCCAATTATACGCGGGCTACAGCTACCTTTACAGGCTTTGCCGGGTCCAGTTCCACACTTAAGGTCAGTTTTCCGCCAAGATTGGTCTTCATCTGACCTACCGAAGCGCCTTCCACCGAAACCTGATAGTCTTTCTCCTCTTCCAGTCCAAGCGTGATCTCAGCGTCTTCGTCACCCTCTACCTGGAATGTCATTCCATTCTCCGTCACAGCCAGCCCTGTCACGCTGGTACCAGGTACCGACTCATATACAAATATACCATTACGTTCCAGCTTTGTGATCTCACGAAAAGTCTTAACTTTATATAAATCTCCATTATGCTCAAAATTGTCCAGTTTTGCCTTCGCATCCAATGAATAATCTCCAAAACTTATCGTTCCGTCTGCTTCTGTACGGATCAGCTCCTTAATTACAGCCATCTTTTTATCCTCCTGTCAGTGTATGCGGTTTCATCCGCCACACTCAAACATTTTTGTCCTGTGCTATATTATATAATACCGTGAATCATTTTACCAGTTAATTTCTATAAAATTAATATTAATTTTTTACTGTAAAATGCACTTCATCCTTCCGCATTCCGGCATCTACCGTATCTCCGTTTTTTACATTCCCAGAAAGGATCTCCTCTGCAAGTGCATCCTCGATCTTACTCTGGATCATGCGTCTTAACGGACGTGCTCCATATTTCGGATCATACGCCTTCTCTACAATATATTTCTTTACGGAATCTCTGATATTCAATGTGATATTCATCTGTTCGCTGCAACGTCTGACCAGAGACTTCGTCATAAGCGTAACGATCTGTTTCATGTCATCTTTGTTTAATGTACGGAACACGATGGTATCATCAATACGGTTTAAAAATTCCGGTTTGAAAATACGCTTCACTTCTTCCATAACACCGTTTTTCATGCGGTCATAGGTATGTTTTTCATTCTCCACTGACGCAAATCCCAGATTTTTCGGTTCCACGATCGACTGGGCTCCGGCATTGGATGTCATAATGATGATCGTATTCTTAAAGTCCACTTTTCTGCCCTGGGCATCTGTAATATGTCCGTCGTCCAACACCTGGAGCAGCACATTAAATACATCCGGATGTGCCTTTTCAATCTCATCAAAAAGGATGACGGAATACGGATTTCTGCGCACTTTTTCGCTGAGCTGCCCGCCTTCCTCATATCCCACGTATCCTGGCGGCGAACCGATCATTTTGGATACACTGTGCTTTTCCATATACTCTGACATATCAACACGGATCATGGCGCTCTCATCCCCGAACATGGCCTCTGCCAGAGCCTTTGAGATCTCTGTTTTTCCGACACCGGTCGGTCCCAGGAATAAAAATGATCCGATCGGGCGGCCCTCATCTTTTAATCCGACACGTCCACGGCGCACTGCACGCGCTACCGCACTCACAGCCTCCTCCTGTCCGATCACACGTTTATGCAGTGTTTTTTCCAGTTTTTTCAGACGCTCCGCTTCATTTTCTGTCAGTTTTTTGACTGGAATTTTTGTCCAGTCCGCCACAACCGCGGCAATTTCATTTTCACCGACCGAAAGCTGTCTGCGGTTCGCATCCCTATGGTATTTTTTTACTGCCTTTTCGTATTTCTTTTCCAGTTCTTCTTTTTCGTTTTTGATGCCGGATGCCTGCTCAAATTCCTGATCCATCAGTGCCTGCTCCAGTTCCTGCTCCAGTTCCCGGATTTTTACTTCATAACCGGAAATCTGATCCGGTGTCTTAAACCCAGTCAGGCGTACTCTTGCCGCAGCTTCATCCATGAGATCGATTGCCTTATCCGGAAGGAAACGATCATTGATATAGCGTGCGGACAAGGTCACTGCTGCCTCTATGCCCTCATCCGTAATCGTGACATGATGATGGTCCTCATATTTGCTGCGCAGTCCCTCTAAAATGGCGACCGTCTGCTCTTTGGATGGTTCTTCTACATTGACCGGCTGAAAGCGCCGTTCCAGTGCCGCATCCTTTTCAATATATTTACGGTATTCTTCTATGGTCGTTGCTCCGATCAGCTGGATCTCTCCGCGTGCAAGCGAAGGTTTTAAAATGTTAGACGCATCAATCGCTCCTTCTGCGCCTCCGGCTCCGATAATCGTATGCAGCTCATCTATAAACAGCAGAATATTCCCTGCCATTGTAACTTCCCGGATCACGCGCTTGATACGTTCTTCAAATTCACCGCGGTATTTTGATCCGGCTACCATTCCGGACAGATCCAGTGTCACAACACGTTTTCCCGCAACGGTCTCCGGCACCAGCCCGGATGCAATACGCTCTGCCAGTCCCTCTGCGATCGCAGTCTTTCCGACACCCGGCTCTCCTACCAGACAGGGATTGTTTTTCCCTCTGCGGCTTAATATCTGAATCACCCGGTTGATCTCCTTTTCTCTTCCGATCACCGGATCCAAAGCCCCTTCTGCTGCCATCCTGGTCAGATCTCTGGAATACTGGTCTAACGTCGGCGTTGTCTCCATGTTTCCGCGCTTTCCACTTTTCGCTCCCTGAAGCTCCTCTTTGTACTGATTCGGATCCTCTCCCATTGCAATCAGCACTTCCACATGAAGCTTCGACAGGTTGATGCCAAGTGTATTCAGCAGACGTACTGCCGCACAGTCAGTTTCTTTGATCAGTGCGAGCAGAAGGTGCTCGGTTCCAACCTCACTGCATCGAAAGCGTTCTGCTTCTTTTTCGGCATTTTCCAGCACTTTCTCCGTTCTTGGCGAATATCCGTCCGGTTCTGCCACCGCAACCGAAGCCGACGGTGCGATCAGATCTTCGATCAGCTCCGTCAGCTTTTCCTCCTCTACTCCTGCATCCAATAATACTTTTGCGGCAACACCGGTCTGCTCACGCAGCAGCCCGACCAGAATATGTTCCGTTCCAATATAGTTATGGTGCATGACTTTTGATGTTTTCGCTGCAAGGTCCATCGCCTTTTTCGCTTTTTTTGTATATGGCTTCTGCATAAGTCATCCTCCATCAATAAAAATTATCATAAATTTCGTCTATCAGTTCATGAATTTCCTGTCGTGAAATATTTTTACACCAGGCTCCTGCAAGAACGATCCGCATGGCTTCGCTCACTTCTTCCAGTGCCTTTATTTTATCCACATCCAGCGCGATCACCGCCCCTGTCCGCTTATTTAAGGTAAGGAATCCCTCTTCACGCAACATACTGTATGCTTTATTTACCGTATGCATGTTGATTCCGACCGTATCCGCAAGCTGGCGCACAGACGGGAGTGTATCCCCTTCCTGAAGCTGCTTTGTGGCAATCCCCATGACCACCTGGTTGCGAATTTGCATGTAGAAGGCCTCGTCACTTTCAAAATCAATTTCTAAAACCATATCTTTTCTTCCTATAAGTCATTTAAATCAATGACCTCCAGTTCATCCTCCGTTCTTTCCCTTCTGCCGTGCTTCTTCTTTAAAGCGCGTTCCTTTTTGCGCGTTTTTCTTTCTTTTTCCTCAAATTCTTCCTCTTCAAACTCTTCGTCATATGAAGCATCGTAATCGTCTTCTCCGGCATCTTCTTCCCCGTAGTCCTCTTCCTCGTAGCCAGTCTCTTCGCCATCGTCTTCATAGCCAGATTCTGCATCATCTATCGGTTCCTGATACTCCTCTGCGTCTTCGTAACCCTCTGCGTCTTCGTACTCCTCTGTGCCCCCGTAGCCCTCCATATTTTCATAGTCCTCCGAATCTTCGTACTCATCCGCTTCGTCGTATTCATCCGCTTCGTCGTATTCATCCGCTTCATCGTATTCCTTTTCGGCTTCTTCAGATTCTTCCGACTTTTCTTCTACGAAATCTGTTCCTTTTGAATCGTCCTCATCGTCCTCATCGTCCTCATCATCCTCATCTGCTTCGTCGTATTCATTCTCATAATCTTCTTCGTAACTGTCATCTTCGTAATCCTCTTCCCCGTAATCGTCGTCATCATCTGAATCATAGTCACGATCATCTTCTGGAAAAAAGTCATCCTCATCCGGTTCTCTTCTTTTCTTAAAAAACAAAATCAGACAGATCACCGCAAGAACCACACATGCTCCGGTCAGTCCGAATATCTTATTCTGATCACTCTTTTTTAACTCACCGTACTTTTCGTGCAGACTGTCATATTTTGCTTTTAACGCATCATATTCTTCCGAATATGCAGCATCCGACGTTCCATCAGAAACCGAAGCAGTTCCGTCAGCCACTGCTGTCTCTGTCCCGGTTTCTGCGATCGGCATCACATCCGTCTCATCATCTGCTCCTGCTGTATTTTCATTCAGATCGCCTCCTGCTGCACCGTCTGCCGCCGCGCTCTCTCTTGTCACTGTGATCTTATAAGTAGCAGACGAACCATTTTCAGCCGTCACGACAATGCTCACCAGATTTTCGCCCTCTGAGAGATTTGTATTACCGCTGATCGAAGTGATCTTTGCATTTGCATTTGTAGTTTTTGCCGATACCTCTACCTCGGTCACATCATTAGGTACCGTGGCTGTATATTTTGTCACTCCCGCCTGCAGAGCCGGTGAAAGCTGACCGGATGAAAGAGAGAGGGATGAGAGGGAATTGTCATCCGACTGCGCCGTCTGTCCGCTCTGTGACGCCATTGCAGCGGCATGCACCGTCAAAGGCTGTCCACTGCAAAGTATTGTTCCCGCCATCATGATAATTATTATTTTCTTTATGTGTTTCATGTTATCTCCTATGTTTGCTGCGCCATTTATCATGGTCTTCCTATATCTGGCAGGCAGTCCGCACACCACGCACATTCCGCCCACAGTTAGTCTTATTATAGGAAATAATGTATAACCAGTCAACCTTAATCTGTCAATAAAATAATCCCCGTAATACTGCCAGCCAGCAGAAAATAAACCAGGGCTGTCACTGTTTTGTTCCAGCATGTGATATCAGACGCAGTAAATACTGCAAATGCCGCAAGAATGCCGACTGCTGCCACAAGACCGACAATTATGCAGACTGCCAGATTTTCCCTTTTCTCTGATTTTTCATTGCGTTTCTGATGTGTTTTCCATGTCATAATATCCGTCATTTTATCTGTTTCCTTTCTGGATTTTTGAAATATACTGATTTTCCAACTGTAAAAGGCCATCCGGTTTACATGCCCGGTCATCAATATAAAGATCTGCATAGATCTTTCTTGCATTGCTTCCATACTGCATCTTAATTTCGGTCAGATTCTCATTGATCTCCTCGAAGTGCAGCCCCTGTTTTCCGCACCAGAGCACTGCTTCCACCAGCAGTTCCCCGCAGCGGCAGGTCCAGAGGATTAATCTGCTGCCTCGCGTCCTCTCCCGGATCAGCCAGCGGATCAACGGCTCATTTGGTGCCCCGATCCCCGGATAGCACTCCGTACAGAGCGTTCCGTCAAAGTCAACAGCAATGATCGGCTTTCTTTTCATTTCCTCCATAAAAAACACGCTCCCATCTGTCTTTGTTTTATCGTTTGATAAAACCAGTATAGATAAGAACGTGTCCTATATGTGGTACATTTGTTATGTAAACTACTTTTAAAATTTTTATATGAAATTATCAATCCTGATCTGTTCGATCACTTCTTTTCCTATGAGTGTGATCGCCTGCGACGGACATTCACTGATGCAGCGGTAACACATCGTACATTTCCCCTGCGGTTTTGGTCTGCCGTCCTGTATGACCAGATTTTCTCTCGGGCAGCGGTTCACGCAGTGTCCACATGCAATGCATTTAGCTGTATCAATCGTAAGCTGGTCTTTATACTTTTCTGCAGCATTCCGAAAATACAGTCGCTGCCCGAAAAGTCCGAGCAGATGCGAGCCAACGCCAAGCCCCTGCTGCGGCATTTTCCCCTGCTTCATTTTTTTTGCCGTCTCCTGCACTCTTTTTCCTGCCTCGGCAACGATCTGTCGGTTTTTCTCATCCGGTCGGATCAGCGTTTTTACGTCTGCCACGGAATCCGGCATCTGAATATGAACTCCTCCCGTCACAACGGCTCCATATCGCTTCAGCAGTCTTGCCGCGACTCCTGTTCCATCACCGGAAAACGCCCCCATCGTTGCCATAAGGAAAACCCGCTTTCCCCGCCAGCACATATGATTTTCCACGATAAACGTGCGGACAATATCCGGCAGATTACTATACTGAACCGGATATGCAAAAATCAGGTCATCATGGCATTTCAGTACCTGAACTGCCTCTTTTTGCTCCAGGGCGCACGGCTTATCCGATGCTCCAAGAGCCTCTGCCAGTCTTACCGCACAATATTTCGTATTTCCGGTTCCACTGAAATAAAGCACACCCCAGTCTGTCTGTTTTTTTCTGCTTTTTTTATTCTGCTCCACTGCCTTCTCCTTCCTGCAGCGCCCGCTCGATCGCCTCCAGGATCACCCGGCTGGAATTGGTTGCTCCGCTCACGGTGTCAACATCCGTTGTCTGTTCCTTCAGGACTTCATCCACGACCTTCTCCGCCCTTTTTCCCCGGTCATTTTTATGTTCCACCAGTTCTATATCTGCAATCTTTTCATCTTTTACCGTGACCTTTACGCGCGCACGGATAAATCCCGCATCACTTTCTCCCTCATAGGTTCCATCTGCGATTCCCTCTGCTGTCATATCTGTTATCTCTATTTTATTTATCGCTTTTTTGTATGATAAAAAGCTGGCATAATAACACACTCCGCCGCCGATCGCTGCCAGAAGAATCACCGCAGCTATTTTCTTTTTCCATGATCTCATTTCAAGCCTCTCCTTTTCATTTCCTATGCCAGAATGGATTCCAGCAATAACGAAAATCCATATTCCATATAATCTTCCCTGCTTATGTTCATCCGATGTCCCAGATACGTTTCCTTCTGCCCGGAAAAACGGATGATCTCACTGATGCCTGACCAGAAAAACATTGCCGTTAAAACCGGATTCAATCCTTCTTTTATTACCCCTTCCTGCTCTCCTTTTTTTAACAGACACATTACTTCATCATTTAACGCTTCTCCTGTCTCATAGATCTGCACCCGCACATTCTGTGCATCGGTCTGTTCCTCCGGCAATTCAATCGTCTCCAGCATGCAGGCAAAATAGACCGGATATTTCTTTTCATAAGCCACCATTGCCCTGCATACTGCATGATAATTTTCCCTGAAATTTCCCTCATTCTCGACATTTTCTTTTAGCATTGCAAGAAGCTGCTGCATCTCCTCCAGCAGGATCGTCTGCAGGATCTCCTCCTTGCTCTTAAAATAGACATACAGCGTCGACTTGCTGCAGTCTGCTTCCTTTGCGATATCATCTACTGTCGTCTTTTCAATCCCGTTTGTTTCAAACAGCGTCCGGGCCGACTGCATAATGTTTTCCCTGTTAAATCTGGCAAGGGATTCTTTTTTCTTTCGTCCCATGATCTATCTCCTTTTCGTTGTATCATACTTCTGTTTTGTTTATCGTACTATCAGTTTGATTTATTGTCAAGTCTTTTTTACAGAGCCAGAATAAACGGAGCATCATTTTTTCTCACCGCCATAACAAAAGAGCGCCCGTTGTCTGTACGCACACCTATATGATAGGTTGTGCTGTCAGACAGCAGACGCTCTTTTCCTTCTGTTCTGTTTTCCGGTTATTGCTTTATTTTATAACTGTGTCACAACAAAAATATCATAAATTGCCTTTAATGCAGTCTCAAAATCGCTGTTCTTTACCCCGATGATGATATTAAGCTCGCTGGAACCCTGATCGATCATTTTTACATTGACATTGACATGTGCCAGTGCGGAAAAGATTCTTCCGGCAGTTCCTCTGGTGGAACGCATACCACGCCCTACGACCGCGATCAGTGCAAGACCCGGCTCAAGATCGATGACATCCGGCTCTGCAAGTTTGTGAATCGTGGAAAGTACCTGCTGCTCTTTTCCTTCAAATTCTTCCTGATGTACAAAAACGGTCATCGTATCAATACCAGACGGCATATGTTCGATGGAAATTCCGCTCTCTTCAAATGCCTGAAGTACCTTGCGGCAAAAACCGATCTCAGAATTCATCATATCCTTATCCACATTGATCGCAACAAAGCCTTTCTTTCCTGCGACACCGGTGATCGTATACTCCGGCTGACGGCAGGTGCTCTCTACAATAAGTGTCCCTTCGTCTTCCGGTGCATTGGTATTGCGGATATTGATCGGAATGCCTGCTTTTCTTACCGGGAAGATCGCATCCTCGTGCAGCACGGAGGCTCCCATGTAAGAAAGCTCACGCAGTTCACGGTAAGTAATGACCTTGATCGTCTCCGGATTGTTGATGATACGTGGATCTGCTACCAGCACACCGGACACATCGGTCCAGTTCTCATAGAGGTCTGCATCCACTGCCTTTGCAACGATAGAACCGGTAATATCAGAACCGCCACGGGAAAATGTAACCACTTTTCCCCCTTCAGTTGCACCATAAAAGCCAGGGATCACCGCACGTTCAACCTGCTTTAAGCGTGCAGACAGCACCTCGTCCGTCTTGTCCGCCAGAAAGCTGCCGTTCTCATCAAAGAAGATGACCTCTGCTGCATCAATAAATTCATAGCCCAGGTAGTCTGCCATGACGATACCGTTTAAATACTCTCCGCGGGATGCGGCATAATCTTTTCCTGCTTTATTTTTAAAGTTCTCCTCGATCGTCTTAAACTCTTCATCCAGTGATGTTTTCAATGAGAGTCCGTTGATGATCGAATCATATCTTTCCTTGATTTTTTTTAACGGAATACGGAAATCCTCGTCTGCCTCTGCGAGTGCATAGCACTGATAAAGCATGTCCGTTACCTTTGTATCCTTTGAATTTCTCTTGCCCGGCGCACTCGGAACCACGTATCTGCGGTTCTCATCCGCGCGGATGATGTTTCCGACCTTTGCAAACTGTGTCGCACTTGCCAGAGAACTTCCACCAAATTTTACTACCTTAATCATCTTCTCTTTCCTCCACTTAAAATGCCCATATAGTAACTAATATAATACTGCATGACCAATATGTCCAGATATTTTTACACTCCCTCCAGGTCAAATGCCGGAATGAAGCTCTCCTCTGCCGTGCCTCCTTCCTGTATAAATGCGTTTTCAATACCATATTCTATTGCAAAATCAATGATTTCTTCATATTCTGCATCTGAAATTTTGCAGTTTAATTCCGGGAAAGCGGAAAGTCCGTCTAACGGCGTAAACTGGTTCATGATACTGATATATATCTGATCCCCGTAAGTATCAATCAGATAGGCGATCACGCGTCTTGTATCATCGGCACATCCGGGCAGCAGCAGATGTCTTACGATCACGCCACGCTTCATCAGCATCTCTGCATCCTCATCGCAGCGCTCATTGTATTCTTCGGCAAAGATCCGCCCCGGCTCTCCTTCCACCGAAAATTCCGGCTTTCCAACCTGACGCACCATTTCCCCGATCGCTGCCTGCGCCGTCACAAAGTAATCCGGTGCATGGGAGTATTTTGCACTGAGCGTGGCATCCACATATTTTAAATCCGGCAGATAAATATCCACAAGTCCATCGAATCTTTTTATCGTATCCACATTTTCGTAGCTGCTGGTATTGTATACGATCGGAATGATAAGTCCCTGCTCTTTCGCCCGCTGCAGTGCACGCGCAACCTGCGGTGCGAACTGTCCTGCCGTCACAAGATTGATATTGTTTGCTTTTTTCTCCTGCAGTTCTAAAAAGATCTCCGCAAGCCGTTCTTCACTGATCTCTTTTCCGACAGTTCCATTCGCAATGCTTTTGTTCTGACAGAACACACAGTGAAGCGCGCAGCCGCAGAAGAAAACCGCCCCCGATCCTGCTTTTCCGGAAATGCAGGGTTCCTCCCACATATGCAGCGCCGCACGCGCTACCCTTAACCGGTCTGTTTCACCGCAGATTCCCCGTTCTCCCGTACTCCTGTCCACTCTGCACGCCCTCGGACACAGGTCACATGCCATCTTTCCACGCTCCTCTCTCCCAAATTTTTCTATCTCGGTCTTGCCATTTTCATTTTTATCTTATATCATAGGAAACGTATCTTTACAATATGATTTTCACATAAAGGAGTTTTTTATGAGTATAAATCAACCGTACGAAAAAAACTGCATGGTAGCCCAGTCCGGCGGTCCAACCGTTGCGATCAATGCGAGCCTTGCCGGGGTGATAAGTGGCGTCACAAAATCAGAACACTATGACACTGTCTACGGTTCCGTTAACGGAATTCTCGGCATTTTGCATGACAACATCCTGAACTTGAGCAAACTGGTCAGGGAACATCCGGATGCGCTTTCCACGCTGACCCATACACCGGCAATGTATCTTGGTTCCTGCCGTTTTAAGCTGCCGGATTTTCTGGATGATGATTCTGCCTATATTTATATTTTTCAGCAGTTTGATGCACTGCACATCAAAGCATTTTTCTATATCGGCGGCAACGATTCCATGGATACCGTCTTAAAACTATCAAACTATGCAAAAAAGATTGGCAGTGATATCCGTATCATCGGTATTCCAAAGACGATCGACAATGATCTGATGAAAACCGATCACACACCAGGATTCGGCTCTGCCGCAAAATATATTGCCTCCTCCATCTTAGAGATCGCACACGATACCTTTATCTATGCGGTAAAAAGCGTGACGATCGTAGAGATCATGGGACGGGATGCCGGATGGCTCACTGCCGCTGCCGCACTTGCAAGAAATGAATATTCCACTGCCCCGCATTTGATCTATCTGCCGGAAGTGGCTTTTGACAAGGATGCTTTTCTTGGCGATGTCAAACGCCTCCTTGAAACCACAAACAACGTTATCGTTGCCATCTCCGAGGGCATCCACGATGCTGAGGGCAACTATATCAGTGCTTCCGAGAGTTCAACGGACACTTTCGGTCACAGCCAGCTTAGCGGTGCAGGAAAATGCCTCGAATATATGGTAAAGGAAAATATCCATGTAAAAGTGCGCTCGATCGAAGTAAATGTTTTGCAGCGCTGTGCTTCCCATCTTTCCTCCAAAACAGATCTTGATGAATCCTTCCGGCTCGGAGAAAAAGCGGTTTCCTGTGCTGAGGACGGTGTAACAGCTTCCATGGTCACACTGACACGTACTTCCAACACTCCTTATCAGGTTTCTTATGGCTATTCGGAAATTGCATCCATCGCTAACGAAGCAAAATCGGTACCTGTGGAATGGATCTCTGAGGAAGGAAATGATATCAAAGAACCTCTGATCGAATATCTCCGTCCGCTCATTCAGGGCGAAGTTCCGGTCGAATATAAAAACGGACTTCCTGTGTACATGAATGTGTCACATCTGTCTCACAGTAAGCCCTTAAATTAGAATCAGGCTTCGCCCCGCTGCAGTATGTTCAGGAATTCTTCCACCTCATGCCAGGCTCTTTTGGATTCCGGCATCATCCGAAGTCCCATCTGGAATACGTGGAACATTCCTTCATACACAGCGAGGCGTACTTTTACGCCTGCTTTTTTTGCCTTATTTGCAACATCCACTGCATCACTGAGCAGCATCTCATACGATCCGACCTGTATCAGCATCGGCGGAAAACCGTTAAATTTCCCAAACAATGGTGAAATATAGGGATTCTTTGGATCAGCCTCCCCGATATAATCTTTATTATAGATCATACTGTCCCTCGTCTTCCCAAATAGCGGATCTCTCTCATAGTTGATGACATAAGAATCTCCGCTCTGTGTAAGATCTGTCCATGGCGACATGGCAATAATGCCGCACGGAAGTTTTCTGCCCCGCTGCCGCAAAAGGAAACAGAGTGACATGACGAGCCCTCCCCCGGCGGAATCCCCTGCAAGGATAATATCTTCCTCTGCATACCCCTGTTCCAGCAACCAGTCAAACGCTGCAAGCGCGTCTTCTAACGCTGCCGGGAACGGATGCTCCGGTGCAACGCGGTAATCCGGTGTGAGCACACTGATATTTCCGCCAAGCTCCGAATAAACCACCCCAAAGGTACGGTAGGCATTGCGCATGCCAGCAATGTATCCGCCCCCATGCAACTGCAGCACGACCTTATCCCGGTTATTTTCTTCCGGCACCAGCCAGTCCATCGTAAAATTTTTCATCTGGATCTCTGTCCATGAAAAGCTTTCCGGGCAACGCCAGTGTGGTTCCACTTTCACCAGTTTTTTCCGCAGATCACCGCTTTTTATTTTTTTTCCGATGAGCAGATCGGACGAAAAATGTGCGATCAGCTCCCGGATCACCTTACCCTGTATACTGGACTCCATTTCTTACCTCACATGAAATCTTCTCTTTAATTCCGCAGATGCACGTCTTCCGCCTATAATCAGCGTTCCGACAAACAACAGCACCGAAGCGGCAAGTGCAACCATACTGACGAACGGTTCTGTCACAATCCCCAGTTCATAAAACCCGATCGGTAAAAGGCTTAGAACGATCATAATAAGCTGAAACAAAATATAACTCTGCCAGTTTCTGCTGTTTACAATCATAAGCACTACGATCGCCAGATCTAAGAGAATAATGCCCGCCGGGAGCACATAATTAAACGACCATCCGCGGTAACCGCCTGCCCAGTCGATCAAAATCAGCAGCAGGACACCAAAAATCGTCTGGATGATCATTTTTGCTTTATAACCGGCATTATGCAAAATTGCAAAACGCATTGTAAGATACGCATAGGCAAATGCACCTCCGGTGATCGCAGACCAGTAGATCCCCTTAAAGTGCGTGACATTTAAGTATACAAGCAGTACCTCTGCAAGGATCGCAGCGAACAGATAGATCCTTGTCACAAGGTCGATCTTACGATCTTTATGTCGGATATTCGGATATCGGTTTCTCTGCTCCTTCACATCGTCAAGCACACATCCGCACAGCGGACAAACCGAAACATTATCCCGTATTTCTATTTTACACTGATTGCACCTAGCCATAATACACCCCATTACTTTCTATGCCAATATCAATGCCTTCCTGCTGCAGCAGACGGAAAAAACCGCGCTGCACGGAGACATCCCGCAGTACAGAGCTGAACGTATAGACCAGTGTATCCTTGTATGAACAGATCGTTCCCTTCAGATACTGCCCCTTGGATACCGATATAAAACCATGGAAGCCCTCAATATATGGCTCATACTCATCTTTGACTGAAATATTTCCGATATTGGATACCGTGATCGTATTTGCGAGCGCAGATATTGTATACACATAGCGCATTGCAATATTTTTAAGCACCAGCGGAACCGCCCGCGCGATCAGATGCTTTTCATTGGACACATTATAGGAAAACAGTTCTTCAAGATGTTCCTTATTGATCTGCCCCCTCAGGCTCGCCTTTATGATCTCAAGCACCTCCGGAAACGTATAGGTCTCTTTGTCCGGTGCAAACTCTGCCGACACCATCACAAAAAAGTTCTTGGTCGTTACCGAATTGAAATACGGGCGCAGATTGACCGGAACCGCCACACGGATCGGCCGTTTGCCCGGCATGCCGCGCATATCCTCCGTATAAATGCTGTATGCCGTCGCCGCAACCAGAAATTCATTGATGCTCACATCATACTTATGACAGACCTGCTTCAACTGGGAAACGCTCATGAACCCGTGCATCACGCCGAACTCACCTTTTTTTAGCTTTTCACCCTTGATCAGATGAGCACGCTCGCTCTTATAGCCCTTTGCATGACTCTTTTTGTAATTTTTTAAAAAGCTGTCCTCCCTGTTCAGCGATGTCTCACTGCTCAAGGAGTCGCCGACACGTGCCCTCAACTCAAGATGTACGAGACGAAGATACTGGTAGGTAAGCTCTTTGATGAAATTGATCCCGCCCATACCATCCGTAAGCACATGGAACACCTCAAGATTGATGCGGTTATCAAAATAAGTCACGCGGAACATATAGCTGCGGTTTTTATTCTGGACGATAAAACGGCATGGATAGTCATCCTCTTTGCGCACCTTCGGCGCCCGTTTGCCGTTTTCCTCAAAATAATACCAGAACACGCCCTGCCTCAGGCGGACATTAAAGCCCCCGAATTTTGGCAGGATAATATCCAGTGCTTCCTGCAGCTTCTGTGGAATGATGTCTTCTTTTAAAGTGACGCCGATCCGGTATACATTTGTCATGTCTTCACCCGCGATCACCGGGAAAAGATTTGCGGTATTGTCAAGCTTATCCCACTTGATATCACGTTCACTGAAATAACCTTCTGCTTTCTTTTTCATCATATCTCCCAAAAAACGGCACCAGGAAAACTCCTGGTGCCATTCTACATTTTTCTTTTCAGATCAGATTAATCCTCTGTCATGTCGTCATCTGTCACATCATCGTCGTCATCGAAGAAATCATCTTCATCCATGTCATCAAAATCATCTTCAAAATCATCCAGATAATCCGGCGCAAAGAAACGGTAGATTCCATAAGCTGCTGCTGCGATTGCGGCAATAACACCGATCACTGCAAAGACACAGAGTACCTTTGATTTTTTCTTGTCCTCCTCTGCTTCCTTTTTGTTCAGAAGCTCGTTTACCTTAACAACATTTGCATTTAACAACTCTTTTAATTCATCCATCTTGTTCATAGTTCCCGCTCCTTTATTTATAATCTATATCTGATTTTGTTACTATACTAAGTATACAGTAATTATAACATATCTTTTCCACTACGCCTATAAAAAATTACATATTTCATACTTTTTTTATATCTTCTTTAATTTTGCAAATGCAGCAAACATTTTCTTTACACCCGCTGTTTTAAAATCAACGGTAACCTCATAATCTCTGCCGCCTTCCACGATCTGTGTCACGACTCCCTCGCCGAATTTCATGTGTTTTACCGTATCTCCCACCTGATAATCCAGCGTGATCTTTCCGGTTGACGCACTCGCAAACGCATGTGCCGGTGCGGACTGCTGCTGCAGTGCCATCGGCTTTGCGCGGAATGCGCTTTTTGCCTTCGCGAACTCCACCCTGCGGCTGTTTTGTTCTTCTTCCCGATTTTTTCTTTCCGGCGCAACCGTTCCCGCCAAAAGTTCTGACGGGATCTCTTTTACAAAACGGGACACCCTGTTATACTGCATTTCCCCACGGATCATCCGCGAACGGGCACAGGTCACAGAGAGATTTTCTTTCGCGCGTGTGATCCCGACGTAACAGAGTCTCCGTTCCTCCTCGATCTCTTCCGTCGGATTGTCGGACACGATCGACATATAACTCGGAAACAGTCCTTCCTCCATACCGGCAAGATATACCTGTGGAAATTCCAGTCCCTTTGCGCTGTGAAGCGTCATAAGCACCACATAATCGCTCTCCTCATCCAGCGAATCAATGTCTGCCACAAGTGCCACTTCCTCCAAAAATCCACTTAAGGTCGGATTTTCTTCACTCTGCTCATAGGTCACGACCTTTGTTAAAAGTTCATCAATGTTTTCGATACGCGCCTTCGCCTCATCGGTATCTTCCGCTTCCAGTTCACGCACGTAACCGGTCTCCTCAATTATATCCTCCAGGATCTGGGATACGGTAAAGTATTCCAGTTTCGAGCGCATTGCCTGGATAAATGTCACAAACGGCTTGATCTTTGTGGCGCTGCGCCCAAGAGAGGGAATGTCATCCGCCATTTTTAACGCGGTATAAAAGCTGATCTCCTTTTCGTAGGCGAAATCCTGTACACGTGTCAGTGTAGTCGCGCCGATCCCGCGCTTTGGCACGTTGATGATACGCCGGACTGCCAGATCATCCTGCGCATTGTCGATCGTCTTCAAATACGCGAGCAGATCCTTGATCTCCTTTCTCGCATAGAAATTTACTCCGCCCACGATCTTATATGGAATATTGGATACGATAAAACGTTCCTCAAACAGACGGGACTGTGCATTTGTACGGTATAACACCGCGCAGTCACGGTAACGGTACTTTCCAGTCCGCACCTTTTTTTCGATGTCGGAGGCAATATAATCCGCCTCCTCATATGCTGTGTCAAACTGCCGGAAATCAATTTTATCTCCAACCGGATTTTCCGTCCAGAGAACTTTTTCCTTCCGCCCGATATTGTTTTTTATCACACCGTTTGCCGCATTTAAGATATTGGACGTGGAACGGTAATTCTGCTCCAGCTTAATAACTGCCGCATCCGGAAATTCTTTCTCAAAATTTAAAATATTATGTATATTTGCACCGCGGAATTTGTAGATGGACTGATCGTCATCACCCACCACGCACAGATTGTGATATTTCCGCGCCAGCAGACGGATCAGTTCAAACTGTGCCGTGTTGGTGTCCTGATACTCATCCACCATGATATAACGAAATTTTTCATTATAATAATCAAGCACCTCTGCATCCGTTTTAAAAAGCTCCACCGTCTTTACGATCAGATCATCAAAATCCAGGGCATTGTTGCTCCTCAGTGCCGCCTGATACTCCTGATAGACTGCCGCCTGCCGCTGCTTCGTGTAATCTCCCTGCGCCTGAAGGGAAAACGTGACCGGATCGACCAGTTCATCCTTTGCATGGGAGATCACATTTAAAAACATCCGCTCCTTATAGATCTTCGTATCGATCTTAAGCCGTTTGCAGATGTCTTTCATCAGTGTTTTCTGGTCATCTGAATCATAAATCGTAAAATTTGTGGAAAATCCGATATGATCGATAAAGCGACGCAGAATCCTGACACAGGTGGAATGAAACGTCGATACCCAGATGCTCTCCGAGCCATAGCCGACCATTTCATCAATACGTTCCCGCATCTCTCCCGCAGCCTTATTGGTAAAAGTAATTGCCATGATATTGTAGGGATTGACCCCCATTTCTTCGATCAGATAGGCGGTACGGTGCGTCAGCACTCTCGTCTTTCCACTGCCTGCACCGGCCAGTATAAGGAGCGGTCCTTCGGTATGCAGTACCGCCTCCTGCTGTTTTTCATTCATCCCTTCGTACATCATTAAGCTCCCTTTCCTGCTGCAATTTATTCCTCAGATAACCCTATCATGCAGTGGTTTTTTTGTCAAACCAAAATATTTATATCTTGTCATATGGTTTTTAATACTATATAATAGGCTTTGAGGTGAAAATTATGACAATCGACACAAAAGATTTCTTAAACAGCATTTTAGCCAGTTTATCCAGAATCGATTATGTAAAACCGGAAGATCTTCCGAATATAGATTTATATATGGATCAGGTCACTACTTTCATGGACTCACAGCTTGCTTCCGCCAAACGTTATCCGGAGGACAAGGTGTTAACCAAAACCATGATCAACAACTACGCAAAGAACAATCTGCTGCCTCCGCCGGTCAAAAAGAAATATACCAAAGAGCATGTTCTGACGCTTATTTTTATCTACTATTTTAAAAATATTTTAAGCATCAGCGATCTGCAGAGCATTCTAAATCCCATTACGGAAAAGCATTTCGCTTCGGATTCTGATCTCGGACTCGAAGATATCTATTCCGAAGTGTTCAGCTTAGAACACGATGAGGTTGCACATCTTGCAAAGGATATCACAAGAATTTTCAATGTCAGCTTTGATACCTTTGCTGATGCACCGGAGGATGAGAAGGAATTTCTCCACACCTTTTCTTTTATCTGCATGCTGAGTTTTGATGTATTTGTGAAAAAAATGATGATTGAAAAGATCATCGACGAGCTTCCGAAGACAGACCCAAAAGAAAAAGAGAAGGCGGAAAAGAAAGAGAGAAAGCAAAAGAGAACTGAGTGATCAGTTCTCTTCTTCATTTTCATTTACTTGTGTACGCGCAAACACCATATCGTAACCATCATTGCCGTAATTCAGAGAACGGTTGACACGGCTGATCGTAGCCGTAGAGGCACCGGTCTTTTCCGCAATGTCAAGATAAGTTTTCTGCGCCCGCAGCATCCTTGCCACCTCATAACGCTGCGACAGGGAAAGCAGCTCATTTACCGTACAAACATCTTCAAAAAACGTATAACATTCTTCTTTATTCTGAAGCGTCAAAATCGCATCAAACAGATGATCTACTGCTTCCGTCCTGATTTTTTTGCTCATATAGGATTCTTCCTTTCTTATATTCATTTGTTCGTTTTTCGTATTTTTCCCCGAAAAAAAGCAGATGATATCTCTCTGCTCCATTCTTTTTCTCATTTTATCATATTAAAGCATGAACGTAAACACTCTTTTGCGTGTACTTTCACAATTTTTTCCTTTCCTCATAAAATGTAAAAAACAAAAAGGTTCTTTCGCATGACAAAAAAACGTTTCTTTTGTCTGAGCTTCGCTCTGCTCATGCTGTCCGGTACTCTTACCGGATGCGGCAAAGACAGCAAACCTGACAGACTTACCTCCGTCACTTTAAACGAAGTTGCGCATTCTGTTTTTTATGCACCACTCTACGTCTCGATCGAAAACGGTTATTTTAAGGAGGAGGGTATCGACCTTTCGCTGGTGACCGGCTTCGGTGCCGACAAAACCATGACCGCCGTTTTATCCGGCGAGGCGGACATCGGCTTTATGGGGCCCGAAACAACCGTTTATGCCGCAAATGAAGGTGCCACCGATACTGTCGTAAACTTTGCGCAGCTCACGCAGCGCGCCGGAAACTTTCTCGTTGCCCGCACACCTTCTGACCATTTTTCCTGGAATGACTTAAAAGGCAAGGCCGTGCTTGGCGGTAGAAAAGGCGGTATGCCGGAAATGGTATTTGAATATGTTTTAAAGCAAAACGGCATTGACCCCACGGTGGATCTCTCCATTGATCAGAGCATTGATTTTGGCTCTACTGCTGCCGCGTTTTCCGGCGGAAGCGGTGACTACACTGTAGAATTTGAACCTGGAGCCACTGCACTCGAATCCGAAGGTGCCGGTTATGTGGTCGCCTCACTCGGTGTAGATTCCGGCTATGTGCCTTACACTGCCTTTTCCGCCAAACAGAGTTATCTTGATAAAAATGCCGGCACGGTGCAGTCCTTCACAAACGCGCTGCAAAAAGGCATGAACTATGTTTCCGCGCACACCCCGGAGGAGATTGCCGCTGTGATCGCTCCGCAGTTCCCGGATACCGATTCTGCCACACTCACTACCATCATCTCCCGCTATTACGGGCAGGACACCTGGAAAACCGACCTTATTTTTTCCGAAGACAGCTACGAGCTTTTGCTCACTATTTTAGATGATGCCGGAGAGCTCTCTGAAAAGCCGGATTATGCCGCACTGGTCTGCACAGATTTTGCCAGAGCTGCTGCTGACTCTGTAAAATAAAACTGGTATGGTCAAAATTTCTCAAACTGGTTATTTCCTTCAATCCACTAATCTCATATACTCATAGATATTTACGAAAAGAAAAGAGGAATTTATTATGAGAAATGAAAAGCTGTTAAAAATGGTAATGACCGCTTTTATGGCCGCATTATCCTATGTTGTATTCACCTTTTTACAGATCAAGATCTCACTTCCGGGCGGAGATGCCACATCCATCCACCTTGGAAACGCAGTCTGTGTTCTGGGTGCCCTTTTACTGGGCGGTCCGCTCGGCGGACTTGGCGGTGCGATCGGAATGACGATCGGTGACCTTTTAGATCCGGTATACATCATCTATGCGCCAAAAACTTTCATCTTAAAGTTCTGCATCGGGCTTATTACCGGAATCATCGCACACCGCTGCGGCAGGATCACAAAGACAAATGACCGCAGTAAAATTTTTAAATGGACACTGCTTGCCGCTATCTGCGGACTTGGCTTTAATGTCATCTTTGACCCGCTGTTCGGTTACTTCTACAAGCGTGTACTGCTCGGCAAGCCAGCCGCTGAGGTAGCTTTAACCTGGAACATTGCGGCCACTTCCATCAACGCTGTGCTTTCCGTCATTGTTTCAGTTCTTGTATACATGGCACTTTATCCGGTATTGAAAAAAGCCGGTCTCTTCCCTGCGGTTGGGAAAGAAGCCAATTAAAGTTTTCGTATACTGCATTTTTACACTTACAGCCGGACTTTTCAGTCCGGCTGTCTTTTTTCTTATCCTGGATTTTTCTATAATTCAATGATCCTCGTCGCAATTTTTTCACAAAATCTCACATCATGCTCTACGAACAGCATTGTCGGCTGAAACGCAAGCAACAGCTTCTCAATCTGCATTCTGGAAGCGTAGATTTTCCACATCCATTTTCCCGGACAAAGCAATTCGTTCTCCCTGATGAACCACAAAGGTTACTCCTTCAAACACCGGATAATCCACATCCGCATATCTTATGCTGTAATCTTTCACATTGACAAGTATGTTTTTATGATGGGACAGCTGAAACAGCTTTAAATCAGCCGTTATCTCCAGATCCTGTAAAAGGCCTTCCTTTTCTTCGCTCTCCCGGGCTTAAGGTCCGATAAGGCCGATAAAGAAGTTCTGCATTTTCTCCCAATCCTGCCAGTTCACATATTACCCTCCACGATTCACACCCGGTCTTTATTTCTTCTAAAAATTCCACCGCCGGTAACTGCATCTGGCGTTCTGTGATCTGATACGGAAAATGATCAAATGCCGTAGTTGCTTTTATCGAACCGTTATAATCAAATTTCCCCAACAGCAATTTCAAAAATGTCGTTTTACCCTTTCCGTTCCGGCCTATAAATCCCAATTTCCAGTTCGTATCAACAGAAAACGAAACATTTGAAAATACAGGATCAAAGCTTCCATCATAAGAAAACGTCAGATTGCTTACACTTATCTGTGACATATACATCCCTCCCTGTATAAAAAAAGAACCATTTGCTGCCAAACAGTTCCATTACATACTATAACCTCTTATATCCGGGGGATGACTTAATGACCACCGCTTCCATATTTTTTGTATAAAAACAGAATATACTTTTGGTATTCCGCTCTGATCAGGATTCGTCAAATGGACGCCCATGCAAGCATAACGTTCATTTTCCTCATTTCATTACAAAAAAAGAGAGGCTATGAGAACATAATCCACTTTTGGCAACATGATAAACAGTATGGATATCTTATCCATACCACAAAAAACTTCATGTGATCAAAAGTAAATTATCTTCTCATCTTTTCACCTCTCTCTTTCCTGCTATCTGTTATTCTAACATACGCATTTTACTGTGTCAAGAAGCCGCCTATATTCCCCGATACCGGAGAAGTGCAGCAAGCACCTCCTGCTTTCTTGGCATTACAGGCGCACCTGCCCCGTAATAAACCGGGATCACCGAGGCAAATCCTTTTTTCTCTATCTGCTGATATAAAAGCTCTGTCAGTTCCCAGGCATTTTTTCTGCCATCTGCATAATTCGTGAGCACATATTGCACCAGATACGCGATCGCAGCCGCCTGTCCCTCATCATTTAACTGCTCCAAATCTCTTAAAATCACTTCTTCCCTGTCAAAAGAAAGACTTTCTTTTCCAAAGGCACGCACCTTGTCTATCTGCTTTTTGGCAATTGTATGATGAAGACACTCTTTTTTCTCCACCTGAATCCCCTCGTAGGGATCTGCGATTTCTTTTGCACGGGCAGTCACATTTTTTGCTTCATACTCATCCATCTGGATCACGCAGTCCGCCGCAGAAAGGTATGCACCGGAGCTCCCGACTACCAGAATGGTTGAAATACCGTGATCCTCATACAGACTGCGCACACAGCTAAGATACGGTGTGATCGGCTCTTTTTCTGCTGCCACGAGCATCGCCATCTTATGGTCACGCACCATAAAATTCGTTGCCGAAGTATCCTCATCAATTAAAAGCACCCGCGCTCCGCTCTCGATCGCCTCAACGGTCTGTGCCGCCTGTGAAGTGCTGCCGCTTGCATTTTCCGTGACAAAATGTCTCGTATCGGCTTTGTTTGGAAGGTTGTTAATAAACATTGAAATGTCCTCGTCATGGATGCATCGGCCCTCCTCCGCACGCAGCTTCACTGCAGAGGCATCCGTAATGACATACTCCCTGCCATCTCCTGAAATATGATCGTAGACACCGTTCTGGATCGCCTTTAGCAGTGTTGACTTTCCATGATAGCCACCGCCTGCGATCAGCGTAACACCCTCTTTTATGCCCATGCCGCGCACGGCTCCCGCATGTGGCAATGTCAGTGTGACTGCAAGATCATCCGGCGAAGTAAACGGCACTGCCTTTTTTAATGGCAGATCCGACACACCGCTCTCACGCGGCAGGATCGCTCCATCTGCCACAAATGCCGCAAGCTTTTTCTCCACAAGCGTTTCCCGGATCTTCTGCTGGTTATCCGCAAGCTCCACCGCACGCTTTAATTTATTTTTATTAATGTTCGCATAACAGAACACCTCTTTTGCCATTGCAGGAAACATCCCAAAAAAGATCTTTTCCAGTTCTCCTGCCGCGATCGTCCTTCCAAAAGCCGGAAATCCGACTTCAAGCCTTACCTCGATCTGTTCTTCCGAAAGCTCCACCGCCGTACGCTCCATAACCTCCTGTCCGACTCTGCAGGCAAGCACCAGTCCACTCTTTCCAGAGCCGCTCTTTCCGCCGCGGTTCTTTCTTAAAAAGCCATGCAGATTGCGCAGAATATCATCCTCTGCAGCGGTCTTACGCCATTTTGTATCAAATACTTCCCCTGGAAAATTATTTTTATTGCTGATCATAAGCCGCACACGGGACGGCGTTGCAAACGGATCTCCCTGCACATGATCTACAATGAGCACATACCCCTGCATGCGGTACGTTCCCTTTACCTCCTTATACGCCTTATAGCTTTTATGATCAATCTGATGCAGCAGATTTTTTAATTCTTCACCTGTTTTCATATTTGTCTCCTGTTCCTGTTTTTTATCTATTGTAGCACTTCACTCCGGAAAAAACTATGTGCTTTTCTTCCCGCACCTCTTATGGTATACTTTTATTTGTTCATTTGAAACAACTATATCAGAAAACAAGAGGTATTTCATATGCATAATGAATTGTTTAAAATCGGAAGTGTCACGATCTACGGCTATGGTCTTATGATCGCCATCGGTATCCTTGCCGCGTACCTCGTTGCAGAATACCGCGCAAAGAAAAAAGGACTCGACAGTGAACCGGTCTTTTCCATCATGATCTGTGCTGTGATCTGTGGTTTTGCCGGAGCAAAGCTGCTCTACTACATCACAGTCTTAGATGAGATCCTGAAGGATCCTCACCTGCTTGTCACAGATCTTGCAGACGGTTTCGTCGTGTACGGCGGCATCATCGCCGGTATTTTCTCGGTTGCAATCTTCTGTAAGATCAAAAAGATCCCGTTTCTCACTTATATGGATCTTATCCTGCCATCGGTCGCACTTGCGCAGGGTTTTGGGCGCATCGGCTGTTTTCTTGCCGGCTGCTGCTACGGCGTGGAGACCGGCAGTGCTTTTTCTGTCACATTTCACACCTCTGCCTACGCCCCGAATGATGTCGCACTGTTTCCATCGCAGCTCGTCTCAAGCGGTTTAAATTTTTTAAATTTCGCGGTACTCTGCCTGCTTGCGCGAAAAAATAAGACGCCGGGACGAATCGGCGCCTTATATCTTATCTTTTACAGTATCGGCAGATTTTGCATCGAATTTTTCCGCGGCGATCTGCTGCGCGGAAGTGTCGGCGTTCTGTCTACCTCACAGTTTATTTCGATCTTTGTTGCGATCGCAGGAGTTGTAATGTATGGTATTCTTTCTTTACACAAAGCTAAAGATACCGACACTGACTGCTCCCATGATGATTCCGGCAAGTAATACACCGAGCATGACCGCCAGAACACTGGATTTAAAATCCATATCCAGGATGCTGGCGGCTAATGTTCCCGTCCATGCACCCGTTCCCGGAAGCGGAATCCCCACAAATAAAAGCAGCGCTATAAAAAGTCCGCGTCCTGCCTTCTCCTGTAATTTCTTTCCACCCTTCTCTCCTTTTTCCAGACAAAAGGTAAAGAACTTTCCGATCAGCGGCTTATCCTTGCCCCACTCAAGCACTTTTCTGGCGAACAGATAAATGATCGGCACCGGAAGCATATTTCCGAGGATACAGATAATATAAGACTGCAGCAACGGCAGATGAAAGCCCTGTGAAACCGGAATCGCTCCTCTTAATTCAATGAGCGGTACCATGGAAATAAAAAATATGGTGAGATATTTTTTTAACATTGTAATCCCTTTCTGTTTTTCATTCTGTTTGATTTGCAGCTATTTTTTCAAATATTCGCGCAGGAAAGACAATAATGTATCCATCTCTTTGTCTGTTCCGATCGTGATACGCAAGTATTCACGGATACGCTCCGGTTTATCAAAGTGGCGAACGATAATACCTTCTTTTCTGAGATCCGCAAACAACTGTACCATAGATACGCGGGGATGCGTTACAAACAAAAAATTGCTCATGGAATCCTCAAACACAAAACCGAGTGCCTTTAACTCCACCTTGACCCGCTCTCTGGTCGCGATTACGCGATACACCGTCTTATCAAAATATTCCCGATCCTTCACCGCCGGAACGCCGAGTGCGATTGCCGGTGCGTTCATCGTGTAGGAATTGAACGAATATTTCACATCATTCAGATAACGGATCAGCTTTTCATTTGCCATCGCATAACCGATACGTGCCCCGGCCATGGAACGCGATTTTGAAAAAGTCTGCACAATGACCACATTATCATATTTTTCGATAAATGGCAATGCAGATCTGCCTCCGAAATCAATATATGCCTCATCCACGATCACAATGACATCCTGATTGTGCTTTATAATATCTTCAATATCCTCTAAAGACTGCAATACACCGGTCGGCGCATTCGGATTCGGGAATACGACCCCACCGTTTTCTTTGTAGTAATCTTCCCTGCGGATATGCAGGTTTTCATCAAGCGGCTGCACCTCATATGGAATCCGCAGCATATCTGCCCACACATCATAAAACGAATAGGTAATATCCGGAAACAGAATTGGCTTTTTGCTGTTGAAAAAGGTCAGGAACAGCATTGCCAGTACATCATCCGAACCAACGCCCACAAACACCTGACTGCTCTTTAAACCGTAATATTCTGCCAGTGCATCCACCAGTTCCTTCACCGTCGGATCGGGATAGAGTTTTAACCGCCCAATATCAAACTGCTTCCATGCCTCCACGACTCCCGGTGCCGGCGGATAAGGGTTCTCATTGGTGTTTAATTTGATCAGGTTGTCTATTTTCGGCTGTTCCCCCGGTGTATAGGGAACCACCTTTCGCACATTATCTTCCCAGCTTTTCATGATTTTTCTCCTCAATTTTTCTTTTTTACTTTATCAGTTTTAATTATTATCTGCCGGATTTTTTCCGTTCCTTATTTACCGCCAAGATGATATTCCTCTGCCAGCTTCTCAAATGCAGGGAGCGAGCGCTCGATCGTATCATGGGAAACACAATAGGCGATCCGCACATAACCCGGCCAGCAGAAAGCGCCTCCCTTTACCAGGATCAGATGATATTTCTTCGCATTCGCCACAAAACGGTCTTCGTCCTCATCCGGAGATTTCACCCACATATAAAACGCTCCCTGCGGCCTGATGCAGGAATATCCGTATTTCGTCAGCGCCTCATAGAGTCTGGAACGGTTCTTATCATAATAGGCCACATCGGTCTTTTCCTCCAGACATTCTGCCACTGCAAGCTGCATCAGGGACGGCGCATTGACAAAACCAAGCGTCCGGTTTGAGACATTAATCCCTGCGATCACCGTATCAGCATCTGCCACCTCATCCGGCACCACCACGTAACCGATACGCTCGCCCGGCAGAGACAGAGACTTGCTGAACGAATATCCAACCAGTGTGTTGTCATAATATTTTGTCAGGAAATTCTGCTTTTCACCGTCATAGACCAGTTCACGGTACGGTTCATCCGAAATCAGATAGATCTCCTTCTGATACTCGTTTTGCTTTTTCTCTAAAATCTCCGCAATTTTTTTTAAGGTTGCATCGCTGTATACCACACCGGTCGGATTGTTCGGCGTATTGATGATAACTGCCTTGGTCTTTTCGGTGAATTTTGCGGCGAAATCGTCAAGATCCGGCTGAAACGTCTCCGGGGCCGGATGCACCTGCACGGTCCTTGCGTCAAAATTTGCCGCGTAGTTATTGTATTCCCCGAAGTAAGGTGCAAACACCAACACCTCATCTCCCGGATCCAGGATCGTCTTAAATATGATATTGAGACCGCCGGCCGCACCGACTGTCATGATGATATTATGGAAATTAAAATGGGTATCAAATCGATGATTCAGGTTATCCGCTACCGCCTGGCGTACCTCCTCATAACCGGAGTTGTCCATATAGCCGTGTACAAACATCGGATCTTTTTCATCCAGAATCCGTTTCATCGCTTCTTTTACTGCCTCCGGAGCCGGAGTCGCCGGATTTCCGAGACTGAAATCATATACGTTCTCTGCGCCGTATTTTTTTGCCATTTCCTTTCCTTCTGTAAACATGGCACGGATCACAGAGCTTCCTTCCAGTGCTTTTCTGATCTTTTCTGATACCATTTTCTTTCCTTCTTTCTGAATAAATTTACATTTTTTACTTTACTATATTTACGTGGAAAAGTCAAAAAAACAGGATCACCGCCACTCCAATACGGCAATCCCGTTTCTGTCTGAATTATTATTTCAAATTTTTGATTTATTTCTATTTCAGATTTACAGTATCCGCAAAGCGGCAGAACGCTTCTCTGCCCTCTTTGGTACATTTGTAAACACCTGCATCCTTTAACACTTCATTGAACACCAGACCGATCTCGGTCCGGACGATGTCTGTAATGTTGTCGCGATTTACCACATCATATTTCGGCAGAAATTCGTCCACCCAGTCTGCATGCTTTGCAAGTGTCTCATCCGCGCGGAGATCTTTTTTCTCAAGGATCGCGGTCTCAAGCGCTGCCATTTCATCCTTCAGACGCGCCGGAAGCACGGCAAGACCCATAACCTCGATCAGACCAATGTTCTCCTTTTTGATGTGATGCAGCTTTGCATGCGGATGATATACGCCAAGTGGATGTTCCTCGGTCGTGATGTTGTTGCGCAGCACCAGATCCAGTTCAACATCCTCACCGCGTCTGCGTGCGATCGGTGTGATCGTGTTATGCGGTTCTCCGTCTGTCTCTGCAAAGACAAATGCTGACTCATCCGTATAACCGCGCCATGCAAGCAAAATCCTGTCTGCAAGATCGATCAGGCGTTCTCTATCCTTTGCGGAAATACGGATCACGGACATCGGCCATTTTACGATGCCTGCTTCCACATCCTCATAACCGTTGACCGTAAAGCTCTTCTCCACCGGAGCTTTCGCCATTGCGAAGGTG
>OIZA01000279.1_pt1 | contig 29413 bp, 29 predicted proteins | sample 1588381 | NCBI WGS metagenome assembly OIZA01 (sample SAMN03283277) | human gut metagenome | biome: human-associated habitat; material: feces | host: Homo sapiens | place: Peru | collected 2012 | reverse complement strand
ATTCAGACAAAAGACCACCTCCCCCTTCGGGTACTCCTCCACAGGAGGAGAACTTGCAACGTTCTTGTCGTGGCCTAAGTTCCCCTCCGGTGGAGGGGTGTCCGCAGGACGGGGTGGTCTTTTGGTTGGCTCACTACGTTCGCACTGCCTAGCCCTATTCCAGCCTTTGCCCACCCACAAAATTCCACGAAATTGCGGGGCTCAGAGCGGGAATGACAAATATGTGCGCCGATGGCGCACTTCATTGCTCTCTGCACTCTGCTCTTTGCTCTCTATAAAAAAAAACGCGCCACTGGCGCGTTTTTTATTCAACCCAGATTGATGCCATACTGGTCGGTGCTGTTACCGAACCAACAGGAATCTGGACATACGCTGTTTCTAGTTTAACGGTTGTGCCATCTTTGGTCAAGTTGGTCACATATTTACCATCTGCCGCCGCTGCAGAGTCAATTTTCTGAACCGTTGCATTTAGTTTCGTTTTTACCGCATCAGACAAATTTACTTCCTCAATTGCACCATCACGAATCTTGTCAGATGTAATTGCACCGTTCATTACCTTGTCACTGGTAATAATATCCAAAGATGCTAAATCGCCAAGGTTTTCCGTGTTTGCCTTGCCCCTCAACGCATCTGTAATCGCTTTTTGGGTCATCGTACCATCGGTCGCACTGCCAGTGCCCGTGTACAATTTAGTTGTACCAGAATATGTCGTTGTACCTGTTGTATACGTCGTATCAGTTGCAGAAATAACAACCTTGCCCGCGTTAGTACCAGATTTCGGCACACTTACAGATACATTATTTGATCCGCTAACGATGTTTGTTTGCGATACGATACTTGCGCGCGCATTACCCACCACAGCCATGGCAACAATCGAAACAGCAAAGATACTTTTAATATATTTCATGACTCTACATTCTGTATATTTAATCTCTCAGTAATATAATACCAAAAAATCCTGTTTTATGGCAAGTGCCTTTTGTACATGGTATGACGCAAAAGCATTCACGTCATACCACGTTTTTTATTATGCATTAACGACCAATATTTTCCCACGCATATGTTTTCGTTGTGGAATTATATGTCAACACCAACAAACCAGAATCATTGGTTGCAGTTGGAACAGGAATCTTGCCTGCCAATGCAGTATTCACAACCTTGTTCTGTACTGGATTCGTGCTGGTTGCGCTCAGCGCAGAATCGATTGTGATATTGTTCTGTTTTTTCGCCAATTCACTGTAAACGGCCTTGGCACTTGGATACTGGGTATCTGTTGACGTTGCCGAAATCGCTGTTACCTTGTTCGCTGCATTTTCAGCTGTGTAACCCAATTTATCTTGCTTGGTTCCCAACTCTGTCTTGGTGGCATATGTTGCTGTAATTGTGTTACCACTGCCATCTTGGGTTGCTTTGGTTGCAGATACAGCATTTTCGTTTTTACCCAATTTACCAGCAATTGCTGTGTCAATTGCGTTCTGGTTACCGGAAACAGCAACCTTGCCATCGGTGCCGACTGTAACGGTTACACCATTTGAACCACTGATGTTACCATTTTCGCCAGAAACCAATTTATTCTGTTTTCCACTCTGCAAATTCGTGATGTTAGTTTCAGCGGTTCCAACACGTGCTGTCAATTCGGTTACGGTTGCACTGGTCGCCACGTTCTTCAACTTTTCGGCATTGTCATCTGCAATCTTTTTGGTTGCTGCCAAACCTGTTTTCGTATCGTTCACCGCAGCAGCTGTATTATCAGCCGTCGTCTTCACTGCATTCACCGCGTCATTATTAGTTTTTTTATACTCATTCAACGCATTCGTAGCAGCTGTACCGGCATTCTTTGCATCGGCAATAGAAGCTGTCAAACCTGCGATTTTGGACTGTGCGATGGCCGCGTCCGCTGCGATATCCTCATTTACGATTGTGCCATTAGCAATCATAGCAGAAGAAATCGTACCTGTGGTGATTGCACCCTTGTCATCTGTTATTACTGCTTTGTTCTTGTCGGTTTCGCCTGTAAATTTCTTGTCCAACTTCGCGTTAACGCTGCTGCCCAATGCAGCGTTAGCAATGTCATACACAGCCGCAACTGTTGGGTAATTTGTTTCGTTATCTTCTGTCAATTTGTCACTGTTCGAATCAACCATGGCTGACTTATCTTGCTTGCCAGATTTCAATGCTGTGATGTCGCTGGCATTGGTATTTGCCTTGGCGGAAACTGGCGATACTTTGTTATCGACATATGTTGTTGATGCGATATCTGCGCGTGCCGCCCCCGCGGACATAACCGCAATCACAGAAATCGCCAAAATACTTGTTAATCTTTTCATTTTTCCCAAAACCTTCGTTTTTATAACCTGTTAAAGCCCTGATTATGTGTCATGCCCATTGTGTGGGCACGACACAATTATTTTTCTGATTAATTATTTTTCAGAAGCGTCACGTTCAACAACTTCCCATGAATATACGCCATTTTTCAGAATCAAAGCACAACCATTAGCTGCGTTTGGATCTGTGCATGTCGCAGGAATTGTCGCCTTTGCCAAGTCACTTAAATTTGCTGTCTTGGTATAGTTATCAGCCAAATCTTTGGCAACCGCTTCTACTGCTGTTTTGTTGCTAGCAACGCCTGTCTTGTTGGTTTCGATTTGTGCTACTCCCGCGGCAGTGATGCCAGATGTATACGCTGCACTCTTTTCAATCGTTTCAACACGCCCCTTTAACGCGGTATCATCATATGTCGCAGATGTCTGAGCTTCTTCAATCATCTTGACAACTGTTTTACCTTCTGGAACTGTACCGATTGTTGATTTGTCTGCCTTAGCACCCAATGCAGTATTCATATTTTCGGTTGTTGTATAGTTTGCAAATTTGCCGTCAACAGTTTCCAATGCGGTCTTGGTCGCATATGTTGCAGTTGCATTTGTTTTTGTTTCCATATCTGCGATTGCCGCTGGCTGAACCGCTGTGTCGGCCTTTGCACCCTGTGCCGCGGTTGCATATGCAGCATCTGCACGGGTTACTTCACCAGAAATTGCATCAGCAATAGATTTTGCAATAGAACCATCACCGTCGCCAGTCAATGTGCCCAATGTCGTGGTGTGTTCACCAACTGTTTTCTGCAAGTCGGCCAAACCTGTATCTGTGGCGATGCCCTTCAATGTGATTGTGTTGTCGGCATTGATAACAACGTTATCTGTTGATACCAATTTGTCCTGTTTCTTGGCCAATTCTGCGTTTACGGTTGCAGTATCTGCTTTCGCTGCAACGGCGGTATCATTAGATGTTTGGTACGCCTTCAATGCGTCGGACGCATCTGTACCGGCTTTCTTGGCATCAGCGATGTTCGCTGTGTTTTCTGTTTTGAATGATTCAAATGTTGTATTTGACACGCTTGTTTTAACCTGGGCATCAACATAACCCTTGGACGCGATGGACGCATCAGCAGAGTTAGCTGCAACGATTCCCAGCATAACTGTCAAAATGCCAGCTGTTAATTTTTTCATTTTTCTTTCCTTTCTTTTTTAGTTTTTATTTTATTTTTATTAGTTACCTGCTGTTTCGTCATCGATTGGTTTTGTCACGTCCATCCAGTATGGTGAACCAGATGTATCAACAGACAATACGCAACGGCCAGATTCTGCCTTGCAGTCATCACCTGGTTTTGGAACCGCATAACCCTTGATTTCGGTTTCTGTCATTGCGTCTGTGATGCCGTAACCCGCCAATGTTGTGGCTTTGTCGGCTTTATCTTTGATTGCATCGACAATCGCAGCAGATACTTGTTCTGATGTCTGTGCACCGTTGACCTTGCCCGCCAATTCTGTGGACAGTTTGTCTTCGGTCACTGCGCCATTTGCAATTTTTTCAGTTGAAACTGCGCCATTTGCCAACTTTGCACCACCAATAGAATTGTCATTGATGTTATCTGGGTTGACCGGCAGACCAGATTTACTCAACTCTGTAATCTTGTTGTTTGTCCATTCAGTAACAGCACCGATTGTTGGGAACAAAGACGCAGAATTCTGATTATCTGTGGTGATGTTGCCGGTTTTATTTGCTGTATCTTCTTTCAGTGCCAAACCTTCGCTCAATGCTGTCTTTGTCGCGGCAGCGTCTGCTGTGGCCTGTGCTGCTTCGGCGGCTGTCTGTGCATTGCCTGCCTTGGTATCGGCGGCGGCGGCGGCGGCGGCGGCTTCATCTGCAACTTTCTTGGTTGCGGCCAAACCAGTTTGTTCGTTTTCAATCGCGTTCTTGTTTGCGTCGGCTGTTGCCTTGGCTTCGTCCGCTGTGGTTTTTGCAGTTTCAGCAGTTGTTTTTACTTCCGCAACTGTGCTGGCATCTGCCTTGGCATCTAATGCAGTTTTAATTGCACCATTTTCATTTAACGCCGCAGTAACCGCTGCTGTTGCCGCAGATGTTGATTTATTATCAACGTATGCCTTGCTGGCGATTTGTGGCGCAGCCATTGCCGCACCGGTTGACAGCATAATTGCCGCCATAAATCCAGAGAATGCAATGTTTTTGATTTTCATTTTCGTTCCTTTCTTTGTTCTTTCATTTTTTTGTTCTAAATCTCTCGATTATGGCGGGAATTCAGACACAAAACTCTTTTCATTTGGTTATCACTCTGTTATAGGGTCACCATTTCCATCGATAATTTGGACAGATGTCCATTTTTTCGAATCACCGTTCACCGTCAACAAATATGTACCAGAATCAGTCGGCCCCGACAGTTTAGACGCAACCGCCGCCGCTGCATTATTCGCGGTGGTTTGGGCGTTTTGCGCCGCGTTTGCAGCATCTGTTGCCGCCGTCGCATTCGCCGCAATCAAACCCGCATATGCGTTATACGTTGTAACATCACCAGCCGTGATACCAGAATTTGCCGCCGCGATTTGTTCCGCGGTCAATGCGTTCTGCTTGGCATTTAACAAGTCGTCGGTTTCACCCTTTTTATAATAAGCAGTCAAATCGACAGAACCTGCAACCTTTTCATCAATCGCCGCTGCGATTTCTGCCGCGGTCATTGCATCGGTAATACCATAGCCAGCCAGCGTGGTTGCCTTGTCGGCCTTGGCGTCCAATTCGGATGAATTTGCCTTGCCTGCCAGTGCCTCGTTCACGTCCGCCGTTTTGGCATAGCCCGACAAATCAGTTGCTTTCGCATACGCGTCCAGTTCACTTCTGTTTGCCTTGTCCGCCAACGCCGTTGTCAACGCATCGGTCACACTCTTGTCTGCCTTGTTCGCCAGTGCCAGATTCACATCTGCACTCTTGGCCAAACCAGTCAATTCACTTTTATCCGCCTTGGATTCCAAATCTGCCGTTGTCGCCAAACCAGTCAAATCACTCTTATCTGCCTTGGCATTCAATGCATTGCTCACATCAGTTGTTTTGGCATAGGCGTCTAAATCAGTTGTATTTGCCTTGCCTGCCAATGACGCGTTGACATCTGCGGTTTTGGCATAACTCTTTAATGCCTCGCTCATATCACCGGCGACAACGTTGGCAACCTTCTCGTCAACCTCGCCCTTGGTGTATGTTTCGGATTTGGCATAAACATCAGACGCATTTGCCTTGGCCGCCAAATCAGATGCATTCGCCTTTTGTGCCAACTGTTCTGTGGTGGCATAGCCCGCCAAGTCAGTCGTCTTGGCATACGCGTCCAGATCAGACAGTTTTGCATAATTCGCCAACGACGCTGCAATCGCATTCGCAATCGCAGTGTTCATATCAACAATCTTTGCATAATCACCCAGTGTCGCCGCCTTGGCATAATCGTCCAGCGCAGACACATCGGCCTTGGCCGCCAAATCAGCGGCGTTTGCCTTGGCATTCAACGCGCTTTCAACATCAGCGGTCTTGGCATACGGCGTCAAATCAACATCCGCACCATCACCCGGTTCACCCTTGGGCCCTTGGGGACCGACCAGTGCACTCTTGGCAATTAAATTTTGCCACGCAGTATCACCAACATAACGCCATTGCAAATATTCATCGTTAGAGCCAATTTCAACCTCGCGTCCATCTCGGCCTGCGATTGTACCGATGGCATCTTTCAAATTTTCAACATCAACAGAAATTTCATTTGTCGTATCGTCAATCAAGACAAAACCATTTGCCTTGGGCAATAATGAATTTTGCTTGTTCTGCAATTTATCAGACAACGCATCGTCCGCATCGTGCAAAGTATCAACATCACGACGCAACTGGTCAACATCAGAACGCAACGCAGCCGCAACCGATGGATCAACGCCACCAGACGAAGAACCACCCGACGTCCCCGGATTTTGCGGCTTAATCGATGAACCACCAGATACACCCGTGCCACCACCCAGATATTTACCAATTGACAAACGTGGTGTCGTCGCCACACGGGTAGTCGTCGCGCCAGCCGAAGCCGAATTGTTCACCGCCCCAGACGACACCCTGTTCACAGTGGGCGTAACGCGCACAGACCCGCCACGTGCCGTCGCAGACGACGTCGATGCACCCGACGCAGCCGCCGCACTGGAATAAGTCCCAGCACCACCCAACGTACGAACAGATGACGCACCGTGTGCCGCGGAAACAGCCGCACACAGAACGCAAACAATCGCAACTGTTGAAATTTTCAAATCTTTTTTCATAACTCTCTCTAAACGATTTTTATTTTATCATATTTTGCGAATCGGCGTCAACACCTTTTCAGCATCAAATTCCTTTTTTTAACTTTTTCAGAATTAAAATTCGTATCTGATGCCAACTGATATAGAGTTATCCAAGACCAATCCAATCTTGTTTTCCAAATACGCTCCGTGCGTTATCAAACTGCCGTCCCAATATTCAAAATCGCGCTTGTGCTTTGTACCGGTAAACCCAGCCAAGCGATAGCGAATATCCAGAACCAAATTATCGTCCAGTTCTTGGGTATACCCCAACATCACACCAGCCATTGGCGACAATGATGTTTTGCTGCCATCACCTGATTTGAAATTTTCCCAACTCAGTTTTGTTGTTGGCACGGCAACACCCAAACCACCACCGACATACAAACCATTTGCAAAGTCATAGTAGCCATTTGCCATCAAATACGGCACAGACAATTTGAACGAAAACCCATTATCATCGTCCGAGAATTGACCAATATAACCGGCCTCGACTTCACCACGCCATACATAATTAAAGTAACGACCGGCGGCAAAACTGCCCCCAAACACTGGTTCAAACGAATAATCGTCAGAATCAAACTCATTGTTTACACCTGGGAAATTCGAACTGTATTTGTTTTTCCAGTTCAGGAAACTGACCTCTGCACGGCCGGTGATGTACCAACCTGTCTTGGCCTTGTCAGTATAGTCATATGTGACGTTGTATCCACCGCGATTATCGCGCTGAACATAACTGGGGGCGGCGTTTGCCGCGGTTGTCAAGCCCAGCAAAACAACCAATGAAACTAATTTTTTCATGATGATTTTCTCCTCCAAAATTTTTTCTTAGTATATCACATTTTGAATTGCATTCCAAAACATAAAAAACAGATATTGACATCTTTTTGTGAAATTTGCTAAGTTTTGGGTATAGAACTGATTATAAAAAGGAAAAGTATCATGAAAAAAATTCTGATTGCATTGACTGTTCTGGGTTTGGCCGCATGCAGCAGCACACCAAAAAACATCGATGATGACAAGGTGTTCTATGAATTTGATTCCGCACACGTGTCGGACGCCGCGCGTCGTGATTTGAAGGCGCAATCGCGCTATATGAAACGTCACCGCGATGCAAATGTCGTTATGCAGGGTCACTGTGACGAACGTGGTTCAACAGAATATAATTTGGCACTGGGCGCATTGCGCGCGGGCAACGCCGCACATGTTTTGATTCACGATGGTATCGAACCAGAACGTATCAAAACAATTTCATACGGCAAAGAAAACCCACAGTACTTGGGCACAGGCGAAGAAGTTTGGGCAAAAAACCGCAACGCCACAACCAAGGTTGTTGAAAAGAAATAAACAACGGGGCATCGCCCCGTTTTTTAGAGCATAGATAATAGATAGTGCGCCATTCGGCGCACTGTTTTATTTACTGGATTGCTTCACTACGTTCGCAATGACAGTCGTTCTAGAATCTCTGTCATTGCGAGCAAGCGCAGCGACGCGTGGCAATCCAGTTTATTTTATGTTGCGCGCAGCGCACAAAATTTTTATCGCGGCGCAGCATCAGCGGAGACGGATGAACTTTGAACTCTGAACTTTTCTTTTGACCCAGATTTCTTTTTTTACTAACATCACAACCATGGAAGAAAATACAGCAATATCTTTTGCAAATGTTGGTGCCGCATACGATGGCGGGCGCGAGGTTTTAACCGACGTGTCTTTTAACATCAGTGCGGGTTCATTTTATTTCTTGTCGGGCGCGTCGGGCGCGGGGAAAACAACACTGTTGCGTCTGATTTACCAGTTGCACAAGCCATCGCGGGGGCAAATCAAGTTGTTTGGCCAAACGACAAACGACATGTCACGTGACGACATTGCGCGCCTGCGCCATAAAATGGCGATTGTATTTCAGGAATATTCCTTGTTGTCACACCTGACGGTGTTCGACAATATCGCCCTGCCCCTGCGCGTGCGCGGCCTGCCAGAGGGAAAGATAAAAAAACTGGTGGACAAGGTTTTGGAATGGGTCGGGTTGGCAAAATATGCCGACGCAAATCCATTGGCACTGTCCGGTGGCCAGCAACAGCGTGTATCGGTTGCCCGCGCGATTATTGTACAGCCGGCAATCTTGCTGGCGGACGAACCGACGGGAAATCTGGACGACGAAAACGCGTCACGTCTGATGGAATTGTTTATCCAAATGAACAAGATGTTTGGCACAACGATTATTTTGGCCACACACAGCCAGAAATTGATGGACACGTACAAATTCCCTGTTATTCGCGTGGAAAATCACCGCGTTGGATTTGTTGGTGGCACGAAAAAGGTCGCCCCCGCCCCAGACGCCGATATAAAAAAGGTATGGAAAGGGCCAAAACCACAAAACTATTTTACAGAATTGTCTAAACAATTTGATGATATTGGGAATGCGTAATGAAGACACCTATTGTATTTTCACTGGTTCGTGAACAGTCGGTTTTTATGACCGCGATTATGTCGCTGTTGTCGTTTTTGGCGGTGCTGGCGTTGGGCGTGGGCCTGTCCATTGGCACGGGCGTTATGCGCTGGAATGCCCAGTGGGACAAATTCGCCACGGTTCAGATTATGGATTCTGACAATGCCGCGGCCGTTAAAAAAATTATAAATGACAATCGCGACAAAATGGCATCGGTCAACGAAATCACATCGGAACAAATGACAGACCTGTTGCGACCATGGTTGTCAGGCGGCACGGGTGTGCTGAAAAATTATCTGCCCCAGATGTGCGAAATAAAATTCAAGTCACGTGCCGATATGACAACTGTCGGTGCCCAAATATCAAAAAGCGCGCGTTTCCTGACACACAGTGATGCACTGCGCACATCAACCCGTGCGGGCTGGTATATGATTATGATTTCTACATTGGTGCTGGTGATGGTTCTGGGGTCAATTACAGTATGCATATCATACATCGCACGCAACACAGCAATGCTACATCGGCGCGAATTAGAAATACTGAATCAAATCGGCGCATCCGATTCGTTTGTCGCGCGCCAAATGCAAATCATTGTTGCAAAAATATCTGCCACCGCGGGCTTAACTGGATTTTGCGCAGCGGCATTGGTATTGCTGATGATTCTGGGCACGGCACACAGTGCACGCGTCGGGCTGATGGCGATGATGGGATTGGGCATAGGCGGCTGGATTACTTTGGCCATGTTATCTGTTGCGATTGTGATATTTTCAATTTACATTACACGCCGCACAACATTAAAGATTTTGGCTAACGACTGATGAAAATTTTAACGCCGTCTTTGTTATTTCTGGCCATGTTTGTGATTGGTGGAATGATTTTCAAAAGTATGTCTCCAACACAATGCGGCACGATTTTGCCAGACGACAGTATATTTGTACTGACCGGCGACATGCGTCGTATACCATTTGCAATGCGCATGTTGCGCACGTACCCTGACGCCGACCTGTACATCATTGGCGCAGGGGCCGAAGGGTCATATGAAATGACGCGTCGCGTTACCATTGAATCAGATTCTAAATCCACATACCAAAACGCACGCGCAATTCGTGATATTGCCACGCGCGCAGGTCTGGACAGGATTGTTCTGATTACAACCGAAGATCACATGAACCGCGCCCAATATTTGTTGCGCGATGAATTACCAAACGTCGAAATCGTTGCGTGTCCAACCCGCCTGTCGGGCATGCCCGCGCCGCGCCGTTTGGAACGCTGGACAACGGAATACATAAAATATATCGTAACACTGCTGGGAATCAAAGAGGGGTAAAATGTTTCGCACGATTATATTCAAACTGGCATTGGCATTGCATTATGTAATTTGGTCGCCGATTATTTTGGTCGGCCTGATTTACAAGCCATTGAACGATTTCTTGGTACTGACGTGCGCACGTGGCGTGCTGGTACTGGCACGTATTGTGGCGGGCATTAAATATGAAATTCATTGTCCCCCAACCGAAGAAAACGGCATTCCATTCGCACCCGACGAAAATGCCCGCAACGATGGCAAGGCGATTATTGCCGCCAAACATATGTCTGTGCTGGAAATCGCGATTTTATCAACACACATTCCAAATTCATTCTTTATCGTAAAACGTGAATTGATGTGGTTGCCAATTTATGGTTGGGCATTTTGGCGCATGGGCTTGCAACCGGTCAACCGCGCACGTGGCGCAACCAATATGAAGAAATTATCACACGCCGTCGCAAAAAAAATCATGGACGGCCAAACTTTGGTTATTTTTCCAGAGGGCACACGTGTCAAACCAGGTGCGCGCCCCCAACTGCGCCGTGGACTGTTATTCTTGGCACACGAATTAAAGTTGCCAATCATTCCAGTTGGCACGGACGCCGGCCTGTATTGGCCAAAGCGTGGCCGCATTCGCACTGGCACGGCAAACGTATGGTTCGAACCAACATTGCCCTGCAATGCAACACTGGACGAAATCAGCGCGGCCATCAACCGCCACAGCGCATAAAAACGCCGCCCAATGGCGACTTTTTTAGAGAGCAAAGCGCAAAGAGCAGAGAGCAAAGGAAAGTGAGTAAGTGATATAGTGATAAAGTGAAAAAGTTTATTTTTTGTCTATATTTGAAACAACATGAAAGAAACAAGCGCGCCGACCGGCGCGCTTCATTGCTCTCTGCACTCTGCTCTTTGCTCTCTTTTATTTACACCAGCCGTCACGATGACCACCACTGTACGAACGACCCAATTTTTCATGAATTAAAACTTTGCCGACATCACGACCGTCGGACGTCAGAACACGCGCATCAATTCGCCCCAGATATTTATCGTCCTTGATATCACGCAATTCGGCAACAGACCCCACCGGCAATAATTCCGCCAATCGCGCCTTGGCCGCAAAGGCCGCGCGAATTTCAGATTCACATTCGCCGTGGATTTCGGGCGTATCAACATTTATCAGGCGCACACGTACCGTAATTTTTGTATCGTCCGCCAACATCACGCGCGCCGCAAATGTATCGCCATCAATGATATAAGAAACCTCGGCCGGTGTGGCATACGCCACACCAGTAACGAATAAAGCCACCAAAAACGAAACTATCCTGAACATCTATTATCTATGCTCTATTATCTGTGCTCTAAAAAATGCGCCATTGGCGCATTTTTTATGGCAAACGTGGCGACCATGTTGGTTCAACGCCATTGACATTTTCAGGCAATTCAATGTCATACACATTCTGGCCCGTGATATCGACGCTGCGAATATGGCTGATACGTTCAATGTCGTCCAACGCTTTTTCTGTTTCATAGTACACAATGCGACGTGACCCTGGGGCCCACGATGGTGCTTCCATGTACCAGCCGCCCGCCAAGATTTTTTCGTGGCGACCACGTGGATCCATAATACCGATATAGAATGTATCGTCTGCCATCTTGGTAAACGCGATAAATTGACCATCAGGCGACCACGCTGGTGTTGCATACCGCCCCGCCCCATATGTCAGACGCGTTGCTTCCAATGTGTCCAAATCCATAATCCAGATTTGCTGATTTCCACTGCGATCCGAATTAAATACCATTTTTTTACCATCAGGCGAATACGACGGACTGGTATTCAACGAATTGCCAAACGTCAGCTGGCGTAATTTTTTGGATTCAATGTCATATTCATAAATATGCGTAATGCCATTTTTCACCAACGACAATGCGATACGCGAACCATCAGGCGAAAAACGTGGTGCAAAACTCATACCGCCAAATTGCCCCAAACGACGTTGTTCACCCGTATTCAAATCCAGTGTCCAAACCATCGGGTCATCGTTACGATATGACAAGAACACAACAGTTTGCATATTTGGTGAAAAATGTGGTGACATCACAAATGTCTTTTCATCTGATAAATAGCGCAAACCATAACCGTCCTGATCCATAATTGCCAGACGCTTTACGCGGTCATTCACCGGCCCTGTTTCAGCAATAAATACGATTTGAGTGTCGAAATAGCCAACCTCGCCCGTTAAACGTTCATAAATAGCGTCGGCCATAATATGCGCCAAACGACGTACGGATTTCTTGGACGACACCAACGACTGCGCCTCTATTTGTTCTTTGCCGGCAACGTCCCAAACATAAAATTCCAATTTGTACCGATTGCCCGCCTCGGCATACAATTTTGCCTGAACCAAGACCTGTGCCTTTATCGCCGACCACAGATTAAATTTAGGCATATCACCCATTTTTACATATTCAGGAAACGCATCATGATTTGCAATGCGGAACAGCCCCGTCGTCTTCAAATCATTTTCAACCACCGTGCGTATCATTGCCGCGTCCTTGGGCGACGCAGTACCGACAACCTCAAACTTTTGTACAGCGATTGAAATCGGTTCGGTCGCGCCCGCAACAATATCAACCTTTAATTCCGCACGCGCAGAACCAAACACCAGCGCGCACGCCATAAATACAGATAATATCTTCTTGAACATAATTAAAAACCCTTTCCATAAATATGCGTCTAATTCTACACACAAGAATCCCAAAAATCAAATATCTATTATCTGCACAACCGCATACACAGCCGCCATTACACCCGTGATTACAACGGTAATTACACCCGTATTCACATTTGTATTGACAAACGTCAACACAATGTTATAGTCATCTGTAAAGACGTAAGTATTGTATTTAGTATAGGAGTTCGTCTATGCCAAATGTTATGCAGCAGTTGTTCATTATGAACATTGAATCATTACTGCGCGAATACGCCGCATACCGCACTTTTAACAAGTCGGATTGCGTTATAAACATGCGAATTCCACGCCCCATTCTGGACAGAATTAAACAGTTGGCGGAACAACAACACGTCCCATATCAATCGTTGATATCGTCGGTATTATTTTCACTGGCCAATATCGAAGAAAACAAATAACAAAATCAGAAACAAAAACGCCCCGCCCCACGGCGCGGCAAACAAAAAAACAGGCGACCAATCCGGCCACCTGTTTTAATTTTATATACACTTTACCAGCCAGTAATCAATTCTGGACAGCCAATCGTTGCCAAACCACTCTCGCTCATAAAGAACGACAAAATCGCACCGATGCCAAACAACATTACAAAGCCAACCAACATACCAGTTCCTTTGCCTTGCAAATCTTTCAATTCAACTTTACCTGACGAGATATACCCCCACGCCCAACCAGCAATAACAAATGCCGCACCGACAAACGCCAATGTACGTAACGTCAAGAAAACGTCATGCATTTGTTCAAACAGAGCACAAATCCCCGTCGTATTCCCTGGCGCAGCCACCGCTGGCACAGCCGCCATCATACCAATCAATGCAAAATTTGCCTTGCTAAACAGTTTTTTCATATAAAACCCCTTTTCCTTTTAAGACAATTTTATCACAAATCTTGCCCCCATTCAAATACAAAAATTGCCCGCCGAATGGCACACTGGTTTATTTACTGGATTGCTTCGTTTCACTCGCAATGACACCGCAGGTGCTGTGAAACAAAACCGAGCGGTACGCGAAGGTTGCGGCAAGGACGAAGTCCGCAGGCGACACATGCACAAAAAACAACGTCATTGCGAGCAAGCGCAGCGACGCGTGGCAATCCAGTTTATTTTATGTTGCGCGCAGCGCACACATTATTTGAACTTTGCACTTTGAACTTTCATAATAAAAAACGCGCCATTGGCGCGTTTGTATTATTCAGCAGCAATCACATAGCGACGTTTCAAAACTGGCTGACCACACATTTTGCAACCGCATGTTGGTGCAACCGCAACCTCGCGCGCGGCTGGAACAATAATCTGGCGTTCACGACGTGGGGCCTGACCAATATTGTCACGGGCATACAAATCCGCACAACGTGTGTTGCGATATACAATGCGTTTACCAATGTTCATATCATAGATTGAATTTGTAAAATGCTTGCCCTGTTCACCCATTTCATAGATGCAATCTTCGCCGTCTTGGGTGTACTGGATACCACCTTTGTAATAATCATAACTGCTGCATGCGGCCAACGCTGCCAATGCAAAAACAGAAACCAGAACTTTTTTCATAATGCGTCCCTTGTGCTTTTGTCTGTTTGATTCTCTGACCGCTCCCCGATTCGTCATTCTTATTGTTGCACAAAACCGCACATTGTCAAGCAGCCGATAGAAATCAAACATCGCACGCACGCCACAAATATGGTATAATTGCCAACAGAAAGGAAATACACATTATGAAATATTCTGATTTTGGTTTAACAAACACGCGTGCAACATTTGCCGACGCAATCCGTCGCCACTATGCCGTGCCGGCATTTAATTTCTATAATATGGAAACGTTGCAGGCCATTTTGTCCGCCGCACGCGACGCGCACAGCCCGGTTATTCTGGCCGTGTCCGAATCCGCACTGAAATACATGGGCGGCGATATGCTGATGGGAATGATACGCGGCGCAGACATTCGTCCCGACGAACGCATCACACTGCATCTGGATCATGGGGGCAGTTTCGAGGCGTGCAAAACGGCACTGGAACTGGGGTTTTCATCTGTAATGATTGACGCCAGCAAACTGACGTTTGACCAAAACGTTGAACTGTCGCGGCGCGTTGCCGAATTGGCACACAAATACGACGCATCGGTCGAAGCCGAACTGGGCACTATATCAGGAATCGAAGACGAAAATACTTTTTCCGAACATTCCAGTTACACCGACCCCGCCGACGTAATTAAATTTGTAAACGCCACTGGCATTGATTCATTGGCCATCGCCATTGGCACCAGTCACGGCGCATACAAACGCAAAAACGAAAACGAAGAATTACGTTTGGACATTTTGGACGAAATCGCCAAACAATTACCAGAATTTCCGTTGGTCTTGCACGGTGCAAGCAGCATTCCGCAAAACTTTGTAAAAACAATCGATGCATTTGGTGGCAAAATGTCGGGCGCGTTGGGAATTGATCCGCACCAATTACGCGCGGCAACCGAAATGAATATTTGCAAAATAAATGTCGACAGTGATTCCCGTCTGGCATTCACCGCGGGCGTACGCGCGGCACTGGCCCAGCACCCCGAAATGTTTAACCCACGCGATTTCTTGAAACCCGCCCGCCAGAACATCTATGATAATTGCATAGACGAAATCAAAAACATCATGGGCAGCGACAACAAGTTGTAAACAATAAAACCACGCGCCGAATGGCGCGTGTTTTTATTATTTCAAAAAAAATTAGAACGGCGCAGATGGTGGGTGCGACGAAGGCGAAGTGTATTAAACATACACGAGCCGCCGCCACGCCCGCCAGATGTGTCGTGAAGTGTACAAAACGTACACGAGCAAAACGCACCGCGCACAGATGTGCCGTTATAATTTATTTGGCGCGTTCAACATATTCCAGGGTTTCAGTATTGACCACGATTTTTTCACCGGTTTCAACAAACAATGGAACTTGGACGCGAATACCATTGTCCAATACGGCTGGTTTGCCACCACTGCTGGACGCGGTCTGGCCCTTTAATGCAGGTTCTGTTTCTTCGACAGTTGCGATAACGGTCTTTGGCAATGAAATCGATACAGGTTTGCCTTCTACGAAGTTCGCCTTGACCTCCATTTCTGGGGCCAAGAATTTCATCTGTTCGCCCAACGATTCAACCGGCATTGTGAACTGTTCATAGTCAGACAGGTTCATAAAGAACGCATCAGTACCATCAGAATACAAATACTGGCAATCGAAATCTTCGACCATCAGTTTTTCAACCTTGTCTTCGGCACGCCAGCGATCGCCGCCCTTGTTGCCGGAATCAATATCACGCAAATCGGCCTGAACAAAAGCACCGCCCTTGCCCGGTTTTACCTTGGTGATTGATGTAACGGAATAACGACGTCCGTTGTGTGAAATCACCCAACCAACGCGCATATCATTTGCAATATATGATGCCATTGTTATACCTCTTTGATTTTTGCGTTTGAATTATAAAAACGCAGCCGCGCCGATGCAAGATTTTTATTGCGCCGTACGCTTGTGCGCCCAATAGCGGTCGATACTGTCCATAATCAGTTTGTCGGCCGCATCACGATCCGCCCAACCAGATACCTTTGACCAAGAATTTGGTTGCAAATCCTTGTAGTGCTGGAAAAAGTATTCAATCTTGGATCGCAATATTTCCGGCAATTGTTCAACATATTCCGTATTGGTGTAAAACGGATCAATTCTGTCCAGTGGCACGCAGATGATTTTTTCATCACCACCCGCCTGATCTTCCATAATCAGTGCGCCGATTGGGCGAACCTCAATCAAAACACCGGGGCGCAGTGGCGCATTGCACACAACCACACAATCCAATGGGTCGCCGTCATCGCCCAGTGTCCCTGGGAAATATCCATAGTTCGCAGGATATGCCATTGGCGCGTGCAAGATTCTGTCCACGCGTGGCAATCCGGTTTCTTTATCAATTTCGTATTTTACAAATCCATTTTCTGGAACTTCTATAATTGCATTCATCTTCTTTGGGGGTAATTTCCCCGGCGCAATTTCTGCTATTGTCATCTTCTATATCCTTGGGTTTCAAGCGGCAATCTTATCAGAAAAAATCCGCATTGCAAACGAATCGGGCAATAAAAAACGCCCCAAACGGGGCGTTTTATTGTGTTTTTGATTACATTCTCATCGGCATCAAAATGAACAACGCATCGGTGTTCTTGTCTGTCGATTTGATAATTGTCGGTGACAATGGGTCTTGCATTTCCATTTGGAATTTGTCCCCTTCGACCTGACCGGCAACGTCCATCAAGAACTTTACATTAAATGTAACCGTGAACGATGCATCGCCATTGTATTCGATATCCAATTCCTGTGTTGCCGTACCGGCATCTGGGCTGGACGCATTGACGACCAATTTGTTCATGGAATATGTCAACTGAACAGATTTTGTTTTATCAACACTGGCAACAGATACCAAGTCAACAGCGTTCAAGAATTGTTTTCTGTCCAGAACAGCAATCTTGTCATTGCCCTTTGGAATCACAACACGATAGTTTGGATACTGGGCATCAACCAATTTGCTGGTCAAAATTGCCGCACCAACTGTGAAACGCGCCTTGGTATCAGACAATTCAACCGTGACATCATCAACCGTTGCATCTTCCAGCAACTTGGACAATTCGCCAATCACGCGACGTGGCAAAATAACCGCTGGCATTTCTGCACTGCCCGCAGGGGCCGGCATTGCGCACAGTGCCATACGCTGGGCATCGGTTGCAACCGCCGTCAGCATTTTTTCTTTGCCCTCGTCCGCGATGTGGAAATAAATACCGCCCAAGTGATAACGTACATCGTCCGTTGGGATTGCAAATTTGGTCTGGTTTATCAGGTGCGCCAAATCGCCCGTTGTCATCTGGAACTTGGTGGTTAAATTGCTGCCCGCCATGGCTGGGAAATTTTCCGCCGGCAATGTTGGCAAACGAAATACCGCACGACCACTGGACACAACCAACTGGTCACCATTCTGCTTGAATGTGATTTCCGCGTCATCTGGCAATTTACGAACGATATCGTACAACATCTGGACAGGAACGGTTGTCTTGCCCCCCAATGTGATATCGGCCGCAACATGTTCAACCAATTCCAAATCAACGTTTGTCGCAGACAAAATCAAATCATCTGCAACCTCTAACTTTACATTCATCAATATCGGCAATGTCGCGCGCTTTTCCACGATGGACTGCATATGTCCCAGCGCACGTATTAAAACCTGACGAAATACCGAAAATTCCATTATTTTGCTCCTAGGTATCTTATGGTTTCCCACATTCTTTTTTATAAGTTTACCAAAAAATGCCGATTCGGTGCAAGGGTAAATACAACCTAGAATCATGGACAAAAACGCAAACCCGTCAACCAACAAAAAACCGCCCAAACGGGCGGAATTTTACTTAGACAACACCTTGTCCAACTTTGCACGTAATTTCTTGATGTCGTCGTACTTGGTGAACTTGCCCTTTTCTGCGATGGAAATATCACCGCTTTCTTCGGATACCACCAACACGGTTGCACGTGAAACCTCTGACAATCCCAATGCCGCACGATGACGTGTACCGTATTTCCAATTCAGATTATTTTGCGACAGTGGCAAAATCGCACCCGCATACGCAATGCGTCCGTGTTCAATAATAACCGCACCGTCATGCAGCGGCGTCTTGTTAAAGAATATTGTCAGCAACAATTCGCTGGTAATCACGGCATCAACACGCACGCCCTTTTTATCAATCGCACTTTCGTCCAATGTGGTTGGGAATACAATCAACGCACCCGTGTGCTTGTTCGACATATATTCGACCGCACTGCAAATCGCGTCCAACGCACCCGTATCACGCGTGGCGACGCCTCCCTTGTGAATCATGCGTGACCACCCCTCAATATTACCCAACAAGGCCATAAATTTGCGCAATTCTGGTTGAAAAATAACAATCAACCCCAATGACAAGAACAATGCCGTCCAGTGCAAGAACGCACCCAACAAATCCAAATGTGCCCATGTTAAAACAAAACTCAGCACCCACAGGCCCGCCAGCCCCAACAGACCGCGCACCATTTTTTCTGATGATGTGTTTTCAATAAAACTGCGATAAAACAACCATACGATTACCGCAATAATTAAAATCTGAATCAAACCCAACCAATTAAACATTTTCTGCCTTTCCTTTTGTTTCTTGTTCTTGTCGTGTTGTTACATCTGTTTTCATGACCGTTGATTGCAGGTCACCAACCGGCAACCCCAGCCATTCTGGATCATCACGCGATGACGGCGCGCCACGTTGCATTGCCGTTTCGCACGGGTGATCGTCCGCCAGCCAGTTTTCCAACAAGTCCCCCGCCAGCAATCCAACACCCGCACCCGCGACGAGTCCAATCCCGCCGGTCAATGGCGCAAGCAACAGCCCCAGTCCGGTTGCAGATGCAACCTTGCCCGCGACGGCCGCGCCGCTTATTTTTATATCAGGTTCTGCCAAATTTCCAGTTATTTCTATGGAATTTACAACATTACCCGTCAACGACAGTTTCAGCCCACGCACCGGCACGGTTGTCAACGCCATTTTCAACCGTTCCGCACCCAAATTCAACTGACCTGCCAAACGCAAATTGATTGCATTTGTTTCAACGGCCACGCCCTGTTGTGTGTCAAAAACACCATTGCGCAACTTTGCATTCAGCGCAACGCATTTTATCTTGATGCGATTGTGTTTCTTTTCCGAACTCAGCGAATCCTGAATTGCATGACGCAACGTCGTCAGAAAATCAGTCCCGTACATATATGATACCAATGTCGAATACGCATACCCACCATCGGCAGATTTAATTTGCACGGGCCCTGTTACCGTCGACATCAATTCAGACAGGTTTGTACCGTTGCCTTCCAAATACACATCAAAATTCGTCGGCAATTCAGAAATCAGGTCTGTTTCGCGAACCTCTGTCAAAATCTGGCCAATCGATACATTGCGCCCACGACCGGCGGCCTTGGCAAAAATGCGTCCTTCGCCATCAATCTGGCCGTCGGCCGCCAATTCTATTTGCCCGCCCCCCATGGACAGTGTGCCATCAACGCGCGCAACATGGTCAATCAACTTCGCTGTCAAATTTATATCGCGCAAATCTAAATCACGATACACAATCAGATTATTTATCTTGGCATGCAACTTTATATTAAATTGCGACAGTTCACGTCCAAACAACGGTGTATCTTTGAATGCGTTCAGTTCCCTGTCTGGGTGTACCCATTTGCCATCATACCATGTTGGAAAAACCTGAACCAGATTGATTGACTTTGACGACAAATCCAGATTTATCGTCTGGCGTGATGTGCCGAAATCCCAACTGCCCGACACTGTCAGTTCATTACCACGCACCACGATTGACGATTTGCGCAATGTCAATTTTGTTCTGTCCAGACCACCCGCCATATTCACCTTGACCGTGGGAATAGTCGATAAATTCATATTCAGCAAGCGTCCCACCGCCGCCATATCAGGAATGTCGCCCTTGATAATAAAATCAATCGGCGCGTGACTTGTTCCCTCTAATGCGACATTCGCAATCAGCGCATCACCCGACGCGCCAAATGCCACACGCAGCGGATACACCTTGCGTTCCGCATTATACGGCGAATACGTCAAGATAAACGGAAACACATCTGTCTTGTTTTTAATCCAGCCCGAATATTCACGTGAATCAGATGTCGGCACATATCGAATTTGGAATCCAGTCAGTTTATATGTTTCGTCCACAATATGTGCGGTTAAATTATGAACCTCTACCCCGCCCAGTCCTGGGTCTTCGAATGGGAACTTTGACGGTGCAGGCGCGTTTTGCGCATCAGACGCGGCGGGCTGCTTTGATAACTTTGACGACAGCACAGAATACGCGCCATCAGAATTTTTTTCCAGACAAACTGTTGCGTCATAAATCTTGACATTTTGAATTGTCGGACGCGCCTGAAACAACGAAATCAAATCCAATGTTACGTCGATTTTTTCGGCGGCAAACGCATCTTTGTGTTTTGCCCATTCGGCATTTGGCACGCGTACCTTGTTCAATTCAATACGTGGCCGCAGAGATAATTTCCACGATACCGCACCATCAATTTCCACCGGCAATCCCGTGGCATTTTGCAAGATAGACAAAATACTGCCGCGCATTTTTTCCAAATCAATTTGACTGAGTGCAATTATAAACGCAACAATCAAACCCATGCAAAACAGCATGACGATACGCGCGATTGCCAGAAAAGAACCCTTTTTACGTCTGACCAATTTTTATAAACCTTTTTACGGTAATTGAAATTCAAAAAATTCCATCACAACTTTCATAAACTGTGGCGGCGCGGCGCGCAACGTCATCATACGCCCCGTTGTCGGGTGCTGAAACGTCAAACGATGCGCAAACAAAAACAGGTTGTTTGTCGCCGTAACCGTTGCCAGTGCATCGGGCACACGACGCCCCGCACCATACAACGCATCACCCACGATTGGCGCATTCAATACAAACGCGCTATGTACACGTAACTGGTGCGTACGGCCTGTTTTTGGTGAAAACGCAACCCACGATAAATGTTCACCGGCGTGCGCCAAAACCTTGTATTCGGTAATTGCACGTTGCGGACGTTGTCCCGTGCCATCATTCGTGCGGGCGGGCGTATCAAAAACCTGACCCTTGATTATATAATCGTCAATCAAACCATGATTTGACACAACATTACCATTCAATAACGCCAGATATTCTTTGTATGCAGTTTTTGCCTGAAATGCGGTTGCCAGATTTTGCGCCGCGCGCAGATTTTTTGCCACCACCAGCAAACCAGATGTTTCTTTGTCCAAACGATGCACCAATGAAATCTTGTCATATGGGAACAATGCCGCCGCCATTTTATCAACGGACTTGCGAATGCCACTGCCCCCCTGTACCGCCAGACCGGCCGGCTTGTTAAACACAACAATATCGTCATCGTTATGAATAATACATTTACGCAGTTCTTCCAAATCGGCCAGCGAAAAATTATCGCCACTTTCGGTTTTCTTTGGCCGCACCGAATACCCAGCGACAGTTGGTGGCACGCGCACAGCATCACCCGCACGCAACATTTCCTGACCGTGCACACGACGCGAATTTACACGTATTTGTCCACCGCGACATAACTTGTAAAATTCGCGCTGGGGCATAGACGGGAAATTACGCAAAAACCAGCGCAACAAACGTACGCCATCTTCGGTTTCTGGAATTGTAATTATCTCTGCCGCCATTTTAATTATTCGCCGTATGTGATTTGAACTGTATTATTTGTCGCATTGCGGCAATCACCGGTCGCGCCACCTTCCTTGTTATTGGAATTGATACGACCAACCGAATCAGACCAGGCCTTGGCCACAAAGTATTCACAATCAGATTGGCTCAGTCCCGTAATAGACACAATAAACTGGCGCGAATTGGACGGATCAACCGCCAGTTCGTATGTGCCCCCATATGGATTCTTGTTTGTCATACCGATTGCACCAAAAATCGTAGCGTTGTTGATATGGGAAAAATCATCATATTCACCCAGCAATGTTCGAACCTGTGTCGTCATCTGAATGACCTCGTCATTGACGGCATTACGCTTTTGCGTACGCATTGCAGTCGAAATCATACCAACCGCGCCAACGGTCAAAACACCCATAATGGTCAACACGCCCAGCATTTCAATCATGGAACGTCCGGATTCTTGTCTCATATTTATATCCCCCATTTGCTATTTGTTTTTTTTATTCTATCATATTTAGCATGAATATTCAATTTTCTGATTTAATCGCCAGCAGTCCAAACGCCCCCGGCGTCTATAAAATGTACGACGCCGATGGTACACTGTTGTATGTGGGCAAGGCCAAGAATTTGGCCAATCGCCTGCGCCAGTACGTGGACGTATCAAAACTGGAATTACACAAACAGGTCATGCGCAGTTTGGTTACCCGTGTGGATTGGGAAATCGTTCCGACCGAATCGGACGCACTGATACGCGAACAAGAACTGATTAAAACCCTGCGCCCGAAATATAATATCATGCTGACCGACGGGAAAATGTACCCGATGTTGGCATTGACCAATTCTGATTTCCCACGCCTGTTAAAATTCCGTGGCAAGATTTCCCAGCGGCGCGACGTATACGGCCCGTATCCATCGGTTGGCGCATTAAACGAAACAATCAAGACGATTCAAAAGGTGTGCCAGATTCGCACATGCACCGATACGTTTATGCGCAATCGCACGCGGCCGTGTTTATTGCACCAGATTGGCCGATGCAGCGCACCATGCTGTATATTGCCACAAACAGATTACGCCGCGCGTGTATCGTTGGCGCGCAAAATCTTGACCGGTGACAGCGAACCAATCATCGCAGATTTAACAAAACAGATGCAAAAATTTGCCGCTGAAATGGATTTTGAATCCGCCGCCGCAACGCGTGATAAAATCGCTGAATTGACACACACATCAAATCGCGGTATACAGCGAAAACGTGTACATAGCGCGAATTTTGATTGGTCGGGTGCAACCGATGATTTAGAAAAATTTACAGGTCTAAAAATAGAATGCGCGGGTGTATTTGATAACTCGCATTTATTCGGGCGCAGCCCCGTTGGTGCAATGATAACATTTGGTCACGATGGCTTTATTAAAAACGGTTATCGTCATTTCAAATTACGCAATGCGGCCGCTGCCGGAAATGATATCGCCATGATGGCGGAATTTGTCGATCGCGCGCACAAGCAAAATATAAAACTGGATTTAATCATTGTCGACGGTGGCATTGCCCAGTGGCGCATTGCACATAAGACCGTACCAGATATTCCAATACTTGGTGTCACCAAGGGCGAGGTTCGCAACGGTGACGAACACTTTATTATGCCAGATGGTACAATCAACCGTGACATTCCAAAGGATTCACGCCTGTTTTTATTATTACGTGCCGTCCGTGACGAGGCACACCGTTTCGTCATCACATATCACCGCACCGTGCGCGCCAAAACAATGACATCGTCCGTTTTAGACGACATTGATGGCATTGGGCCAAAACGCAAGCATGCATTACTGACGCATTTTGGTTCTGTACGTGAAATTGCCGATGCCGATATGCCCGCCCTGTTACGCGTACCAGATTTGGGTCGCAGCGCGGCCGAAAAAATTTATGCCTATTTTCATTCAGGGGTGGTATAATATGGGCATTCATGATTTATAAACACAAAGGAGTATAACCATGAAATTTTTTGTGAACTTTTTATCAGCATTCCGCATTGCGGCGGCATTCGCGATAATCCCGACAATTATGTTCGGTATGTACAAAACAACATTTGTGCTGTATGTGCTGGGCGCAATATCTGATTGGTTCGACGGATTCTTGGCACGTAAATATAATGTATGCAGCAAACTGGGCGGTGTGATGGATCATATCGGCGACAAATTGTTGGTATGCAATACATTGATTATGTTGGCGGTCATGATGCCGGTCTGGTTCGTGATTGTTCCAATTATATTGATGATTGCCCGCGAATTGTACATCAGTGGTCTGCGTGAATTTTTGGGCACACAGAAAATTGAAATGCCCGTACCAAAGTACCGTTTTTCAATGGGCAAAATCAAAACCACATTCCAAATGATTACCATCGCGGCATTCTTGGGCGTGTTTGCAATTGGTTCAATTATCACAGCCAACACCACCAGTCGTGCGATCGTGTACCTGCTGTACATTTTGCCACAGGTTGGTCTGTACGGTCTGTGGGTATCACTGGCGGCGTCCTTGATCAGTGCGGCACAGTACACACGCACATTTGCCCAGAAATTAAAACAGGTAAAATAACAAAATTAAAAACGAAAACACCGGCAATATTACCGGTGTTTTTTTAGCATATAAAAAATGCGCTATGTACACGATTTCATGCACATAGCGCGATTTTTAGAACCACCCTTTTTTACCGGATTTTGTTTCGGCAAACTCGGTCAAAATCTTCTTTTGTTTTTCGGTCAATTTGGTTGGAATTTGAACATTTACCAAAATGTATAAATCACCAAAACTGCCCGCGCGACGCGATGGCATACCGTGTCCGCGCACACGCAATTTTTCACCAACCTGTGTACCAGACGGAACTTTGACCGACAATTTCTTGTCGTCAATGGTGTCTACCTCTATCTCGCCCCCCATGGCCAACGTTGTAAATGTGATATCAATCCGCGACACCAAATCTGCACCAACGCGTTCAAATCGCGCATCCGGTTTGACGTGCACGTCCAGATAGAAATCACCCGCCGGCGCGCCGTTTTGTCCGGCCTCGCCCTGACCCGCCAGACGCAGACGCGTACCATCATCAATACCCGCAGGTATCTTTACCTCTAACGTTCTGGATTTGTGCACCGTGCCTGTGCCGCCACATTCGCTGCACTTTTTATCAATTTTGCGCCCCAGACCATTGCATTCTGGACATGGCGTTTCCATTGCAAAGAACCCTTGGCGTGTATGAACATACCCCGTACCACCGCATTTTGGACATGCGGGCGCGGGCTTGCCATCATCGGTGCCGTTGCCGTGACATTTTTCACACTCAACATTACTGGAAAATTTAACAGTATGCGTTGTACCGAAATATGCATCTTGTAATGAAATCGTAACATCGTCCAGCAAGTCGCGCCCACGGGCCGCCTGTGCGCCACGTGCCGCGCCGCCACCAAAGTCACCAAATCCGAAACCACGCATTGCCTCGCGCAAGATGTCATCCATACCGGCACCGCCACCCATATCAAAGTGAAACGCGCCATTACCGAATGGATTACCGCCACCAAATCCCGCACCCGCCGACGCACCATTGCCACCGGCAAACGCCGCATCACCAAAACGGTCATACGCCGCACGCTTTTGCGGGTCTTTCAGAATATCAAACGCATTGTTGATTTCTTTGAATTTTTCTTCGGCAGATTTATCACCTGGGTTTTTATCAGGGTGATATTGCATAACCAATTTATGGTACGCTTTTTTAATATCAGCGTCTGACGCGTCGCGCGCCACGCCCAAAACTTCGTATGGATTTTTGTTCATAATCTCAGGCCTATTATTTTCTAGATGTTGAATATATAGGCCGATTATATAAAAAATCAAGACCCGAAAACTGTTTCGCTTGCGAAAAATGAAATTTTGCGCTAATAATACGGTGCTATGACAGAAAATAATACACACACATATGACGCATCAGATATTCAGGTATTAGAAGGCCTAGAACCCGTTCGCCTGCGCCCTGGCATGTACATCGGTGGCACGGACGAAAAGGCGTGGCATCACCTGCCTATTGAAATCATGGATAACTCGATTGACGAGGCCGTGGCCGGCTTTGCCAAGAAAATCACCGTGAACCTGATTGATGCAAAAACCATTGAAATTACCGACGACGGACGTGGTATTCCGGTTGATGAACACCCAAAATACCCCGGAAAATCCGCGCTAGAGGTTATTTTGACCACCCTGCATTCTGGGGGCAAGTTTAATAATAATGTTTATAAAACCAGTGGCGGTCTGCATGGCGTCGGCAGTGCGGTTGTAAACGCATTGTCGTCAGAAATGATTGTTACAATTTCCCGCGATGGCTATGAATGGCATCAGACATTTTCACGTGGTAAAACCACATTGCCAATCACACGTGGCGACGCCACACGTGCACACGGGACAAAAATCCGCTTTACCATTGACGACCAGATTTTTGGTGCAAACGCCGTATTCAAACCGGTCAAGATTTACCGTATGGCGCGCGCGAAATCATTCCTGTCACGCGGGGTTAAAATTGACTGGCATTGCAATCCGGAATTATTGACCGACGATATGAATATACCCGCCGATACGACATTCTATTACCCTGGGGGCGTCGCCGATTTCTTGGACGAAAAAACGCGTGACAAGCCGCGCATTTTGCCCAAGATTTTCAGTGGCAGCGTTGATTTCCCCGATGACGCGGGCCGCGTTGAATGGGCACTGACGGTATTGACCGATGAAAACGGCGCGGCGTCCGACGATGGATTCTTTGCATCATACTGTAACACAATCGCAACCATCGACGGTGGCACGCACGAAACCGGATTCAAGACCGCAATTACCAAGGGTATCAAGGCATATGGCGAAAAAGTAAATAACAAATCCGCCGCCACAATCATTGGCGACGACGTATTTGATTCTGTTGCCGCGATTGTATCTGTATTCTACAAGACGCCACAGTTTTTAGGCCAGACCAAGGAAAAATTATCTAATCCAGAGGTTGCCCGATACACCGAAAACGCACTGCGCGACCCATGGGAAATATTCTTGGCGTCTGACCCAAAGACCGCAAATGCATTACTGGATTTTGTCGTGAATTTGGCAAACGCCCGTATCAAGACCAAACAGGTCAAAGATATCGCACGCAAAACCCCGACCAAGCGCGCCCGTATGCCAGCGAAACTGGCAGATTGCTCCAAGCATGGGATTGAGGGCACAGAACTCTTTATTGTCGAGGGGGAATCGGCTGGCGGTACAGCGAAACAGGCACGCGACCGTGCAACACAGGCGATTATGCCCCTGCGTGGCAAGGTTTTGAATGTTATCTCTAATTCCGACGAACGCTTTGGCGCGAACAAAGAATTGAATGAACTGATTGATATTATCGGTGCTGGCACGGCCAAGGATTGGGACGAATCCAAACTGCGTTATGAAAAAATTATCGTCATGACCGATGCCGACGTTGACGGCAGCCATATTGCATCACTGTTGATGGCATTTTTCTATCAGCATATGCCACAACTGATTTATGGTGGCCACCTGTACCTGTCGTGCCCACCACTGTATAAATTCACATGTGGCACAGAATCATTCTATGTTGACAGTGACGAAGAACTGGACGCATTGCAAAACGGCAAATATAAAAACAAGAAAGTTGAAATTTCCCGATTCAAAGGTCTGGGCGAAATGATGCCAAACCAGTTAAAGGAAACAACCATGTCGCCAAAGACGCGCCGTCTGATACGCGTCGACCTGCCACCACGTACGGACGATGGCGCAGAAGACACCGAAAAAACACGCACTATCGTTTCCGAATTGATGGGTAAAAAGCCGGAATTTCGTTTCAAGTTCATTACCGAACATGCCCAGTTTGTCAAAGATTTGTTTGTCTGATTTAATCACGCATAACAATTATCGCCATACCGCAACAGCCACAAATATACATTTGTGTTGCGGTGTGCTATATTTGCACCACGGCACTTGACAATTCTATTTTTTGTCCTATATTTATAGTATAAAGAAAAAACAAAAGGAACAAAACATGGAATTTGGTGCAACACATAAAAAGAAAAATACATACATTGTCAAGGTGAACAACCTGATGGCGGACACGTCTGCATTTGGCATGTGCCAGAACACGCCTCTGCCGGTCGTTGTACAGAATGGTCAACGCGTACAAAACGGCACAGGCGCGTGGATGCGCGGCACTAATTTTCCAAACCCTGCGGCGGCATCTATGCAGGCCGAATTTGATGTCTTGAAACCTGTTATGGGTGAAAAATTGGCATCTATGATTATCGAATATTTGGACAAAGATACCGGCCGCCCTGTTCTGACATTGTTTCCGACATCGGTATATGTGCACGACGGCTATGAAAAAAACTATATGGCACACCTGAATCACGCATCACGTCAGGATTTGACGCATCAGCTGAAAATCCGTGAACAGTTGATTGACAAACTGATTAAAAGCAAACAAAAATAAAACCAACGCCCGTTTGGGCGTTTTTTTTAGTGGGCAAGTGACAAAGTGATATAGTGATAAAGTGAATGTGTCCGCCGATGGCGGACAAGTTTTATTTACTGGATTGCCACGCGTCGCTGCGCTTGCTCGCAATGACAGGGGTGCTAGCCAGTGCGTCGCCTGCGGACTGGCGTCCTTGCCGCATCCTGCGCTTCGCTTGGATTCATTGCGAACGGAGCCGAAGCAATCCAGTTGATAATGTTGCGTAACACACATGTGTCGCCTGGGGACTTCGTCCTTGCTGAATTTGAATTTGTTTCACAAACACTTTGTCATTGCGAGCCACGTATGTGGCGTGGCAATCCAGTTAGTAAAAGTTGCGCGTCAGCGCACCAAATATACCAAAACTGCGCCCGTTTGGGCGCAGTTTTGTTTCTCGCATCTTATGGTTTTTGTTTTATTGGATACCGACGCGGAACTCGTCACCCCAGCCGGCAACCGATTGGCCACC
>OIZA01000277.1_pt1 | contig 29424 bp, 25 predicted proteins | sample 1588381 | NCBI WGS metagenome assembly OIZA01 (sample SAMN03283277) | human gut metagenome | biome: human-associated habitat; material: feces | host: Homo sapiens | place: Peru | collected 2012 | reverse complement strand
GTTTAAGCAGCAGGTTCTTGCATCTGCCACATGGGTCTCAATAGCGCCAAGCTTCAGATTCTGCATGAAGACCGAAGCTGCCTCACGGCCACCCTTTAAGCCAAAGGAAACCACACCACAGCCGCCGTTTGGCATATATTTTTTTGCTCTCTCATAATATGGGCTGGATGGAAGTCCCGGATAGTTCACATAAGCAACCTTTGGATGGCTCTCTAAGAATTCAGCGACCGCCTGTCCATTTTCTACATGCTTCGGCATTCTCACATGCAGAGATTCCAGTCCCAGATTCAGGATAAACGCATGCTGCGGTGACTGGATACAGCCCAGATCTCTCATCAGCTGAGAGGTACATTTCGTGATAAATGCGCCCTCTTTTCCAAATTTCTCCGCATAAGTGATTCCATGATAGCTCTCATCCGGTGTACACAGACCCGGATACTTGTCCGCGTGTGCCATCCAGTCAAATCTTCCACTGTCCACGATAGCTCCGCCTACTGCCGCACCGTGTCCATCCATATATTTTGTCGTGGAATGCGTCACAATATCCGCTCCCCACTCGAAAGGTCTGCAGTTAATCGGTGTGGCAAAGGTATTGTCAATGATTAACGGCACACCATGCTCATGCGCACACTTTGCAAACTTCTCAATATCCAGCACCGTCAGCGCAGGATTTGCGATTGTCTCGCCGAACATTGCCTTTGTGTTGTCCTGAAAAGCCGCGTTAATCTCCTCTTCGGTCGCATCCGGGCTCACAAACGTAACGTCAATGCCCATTCTCTTCATTGTCACGGAGATCAGATTGTAGGTGCCGCCGTAGATCGTGCTGCTCGCAACGATATGATCGCCGCAGCCGCAGATATTAAACAGTGCATAGAAATTTGCCGCCTGTCCGCTGCCGGTCAGCATTGCCGCCGTGCCGCCCTCAAGCTCTGCAATCTTGGCAGCCACATAATCGTTAGTCGGATTCTGCAGTCTGGAGTAAAAATAGCCGCTCGCCTCCAGATCAAAGAGCTTTCCCATATCCTCGCTCGTATCATATTTGAACGTGGTACTCTGAACGATAGGGATCTGACGCGGTTCTCCGTTTCCCGGTGTATAACCGCCCTGTACACAGATACTGTTAATCTTCATCTTAATCTCCATTCCCGTATTGTTTTTGCAACATCACCAATGAACTTATCTATAAAACTTATGTATAGCATACATAATCTAGTATACACATTCGCACGCCCAAATTCAACTGTTTTGTACCCATTGCGCCGTCCGGCATACAACAAAACGGGGCAGAACCGGTAAACCCGTATCCTGTCCCGTCTTCTTTCTTATCCCTGCGCATATCTCGAGAGAAATTGTCTCGTGCGCTCCTCTCTGGGCGCATCAATCACCTGCTTCGCCTCTCCCTGCTCCACGATGACACCGTTGTCCATGAAAATGATCTGGTCAGCCACATCCCGCGCAAACGCCATCTCGTGCGTCACGATCAGCATCGTCGTATGCTGCTCCGCCAGTCCCCGGATGACCTTGAGCACCTCTCCCGTCAGCTCCGGATCCAGCGCCGATGTCGGCTCGTCAAAGCATAAAATATCCGGCTGTAGGGCAAGCGCCCTCGCAATCGCCACCCTCTGCTGCTGTCCGCCGGAGAGCTGGTGCGGGTAATGTTCCATACGCTCCGCCAGCCCCATCTGATCCAGAAGCTGCTTTCCGTGCTCCTCTATCTGCTCCAGTATCTGCTTTTTATTGCTCTTGAAATCCGGCCGTTCCTTTGCCAGCAGCTGTTCGGCAAGCGTCACGTTCTCCAGAGCCGTATACTGTGGGAAAAGATGAAATGCCTGAAAGACCATGCCGAAATGCAGCCGCTTCCTGCGCAGATCCCCCTCCCGCTCCTTCAGCGGTCTCGAGGCATCAAACAGCGTCTCACCTTTTATGGAAATGGTTCCGGCATCGGGAAATTCCAGAAAATTCAGGCAGCGCAGAAGCGTCGTCTTTCCCGACCCGGAGGAACCGATCAGCGCAAGCGCCTTTCCCTCCTCGAGTGTAAAGCTGACATTGTGCAGAACGTCCGTCTTATCAAAGCGCTTCTCTATACCCTTTACCTCTAAAAATGCCATAATCCGTCTCCTATCTGAAATAGTCCAGCTTCCGCTCAATGTAGCCAAACAGCAGCGTCAGAATCCCAACAAATGCCAGATAAAACACTCCCGTGTAGAACAGCGGCCAGGTAAGTCCGTCTGATTTCATAAACGAATATCCGGCAAAGGTCAGCTCATAGGCGGCGATAATACGCGCCAGCGAGGTGTCCTTGACAAGGGTAATGATCTCGTTCGACATCGGCGGCACGATCCGCTTGATCATCTGTAAGAGCGTCACCCGGAAGAAAATCTGCCCCTTCGTCATGCCGAGCACCTGTCCTGCCTCCTGCTGTCCCCTCGGCACACCCTCGATGCCTCCCTTGAAGATTACCGAGAAATAGCAGGCATAATTCAGTGCAAAGGCAACCACCGTTGCCGTGATTCTCCCCGCCTCGTCACCGCTCCAGATATTGTGGTGGAACCAGAGCCCTGGCCCATAGAAAATGATCAGCAGCTGCAGCATCAGCGGCGTTCCCCTGACAACCCACACGATCACATTGATCAGGTAGCGCAGCGGGCGGAACCGGCTCATGGAGCCAAATGCCACGAGCAGTCCCAGCGGCAGGGCAAAGATCAATGTCAATATGAAAATTTCAAAGGTAGTCGCCAGACCACCCAGCAGTGATTGCGTTACCGTCCAGATCATTTTTTCAACCCTTTACCCTACTTTGCCACTACCACAACCTGTGCATTGTTGCAGTATGCATTTGTGCATTCCATCGCACTCTTCACTTCATCCGTCAGTGTCATGCCGTTCCATACAACGTCAATATTCTTGGAGTTCAGCTCCATCGTCTTTGTATCCCAGTCGATCACAACGAACTTTACTTCCACGCCGAGCTCTCCGGCAACCTTCTTCGCCATATCAGCGTCAAAACCGATCCACTCGTCGGAGCCGTCCTGATAATCCATCGGTGCAAAGTCCGTAATGCCGACAATCAGTGTTCCCTTGTCCTTGATATATTCCACATCGCTGTCCTCCGATGCGACATACTCGCAGTCAGCCTGTTCAACAAGCGCGTCCTGCACGCCGTAGGTCGTTGCGATCTCCTTCATCGAGCCGTCGGCATAACTCTTCGCCAGAACCGCATTGATATAGGAAGCAAGGTCAGACCCCTTTCTGCATCCGACACCGTATTCCTCTGTCGTCAGCTCATCCGTGTGCGTCAGGTTCGGGTAGCTCGTCCCATCGCCGATCATTGCGCCTGCCATCAGAAGATCGATGATCGCCGCATCCGACGTTCCCGCTGCAACCTCCATCAGGGCATCCGCCTGTGAAGCTACGGAATGATATTCAAAGCCCTTGTCCTGTGCCGCAGCCTCTCCCGCACTTCCGGCTTCCACTGCATACACCATCTTCTTGTCCGCGTTCGCCTCGGAAGCTCCGCAGCCGGTCAGCATAAGCCCGGAAAGCATTGCCGCCGTAAGTAACATAACGATTTTCTTTTTCATAATCATCCTCCTGCCTTTCAGCAATCTGCAAATTTGTTCTGCCAAAACATTTTCATATTTTACCATGGTAGCACGCTAAAGTAAATACCCAAAAATAAAATCCTTCCGCCGGAAGGATTTTATCATTCTTATTTTACAGGCTTCTGCTGTTTAACAGCCGCCTCCTGCTTTCAGTCCTGCGCTACGATCTCCCTGTAGAACTCTGCATAGTCATGGCGCTTCTCCTTTGTGAACTGGATCGCTGCCCTCGGGTGCTGATTGAGCAGTCCCGTCATCAGATATTGCAGGTCATAGCCCCATACAACGCCGTCCGCCTTCAGCTTATTCATGTAGGTATCGATAAACTGGATCGCAGGATAAACATTGTACTTAGGATTTTTCAGGAAGCCAAGCAGCAGCTCCATCGCGCAGTTGCCCGCGCCTCTTCCCATGGAAGCATAGGTTGCGTCCAGCCAGTCCACGCCGTCACCAACCGCCTCGATCGTATTCGCAAAGGCAAGCTGCTGGTTGTTATGGGCATGGATGCCGACCTTCTTGCCGTATTTCGCCGCAATGTTAAGATACATATCTGCCATACGCGCCATCTGCTCCGGGTAGATCGCCCCATAGCTGTCCACGATATAAAGCACATCCACCGGCGTCTGTCCGAGAATGTCAAGTGCCACCTTAAGGTCACTCTCCCGCGCATTGGAGATCGCCATGATATTGCAGCTGACCTCATAGCCCTTCTTCGCAGCATCCTCGATCATATCCACCGCCGCCGGGATTGTATTCAGATAAGTCGCCACACGGATCAGATCGATCGGGCTGTCCGCCCTCTCTATAATGTCCGTCTTATAGTCGCAGCGTCCGACATCCGCCATGACCGCAATTTTAAGGTCAGTGGCATTTTCACCGACGATTGCCCGGATGTCCTCGTCCTTCGAGAACTTCCACTTTCCGAACTTGCTCTCGTCGAACATCTCTCTGGAAGCCTTATATCCAAACTCCATGTAATCGACGCCGGAACGCAGATTCGCCAGATACAGCGCCTTGACAAATTCATCCGTAAAATAAAAATCATTCACCAGACCGCCGTCGCGGAGTGTGGCATCCACCACCTTCACATCCGGGCGATAGGCAATCAGACTGGAAATTTCCTTCATAAGTTCTTCACCTCGTATCTCACTCTCAGCATTGATCCGCCCCATGCGAATCTCATGCTCAAGGAGAGTTTAGCAGTTTAAAGTGCAAAAGTCAAGTAGAACTTGCAAAAAATACTTTTAGTCTTCTGCCTTCTGGCATATAATACTGTTGTTACTTTCTTGATCGGAGGTTTTTCCCATGAATATTGCAATTGTAACCGGCGCTTCCAGCGGACTCGGCGCAGAATATGTAAAGCAACTCGACGCTGCCAGATGCTATAATGAAATCTGGGTCATTGCCAGAAGAAAGGAGCGTCTCACCGCTCTCCAACGCGAGGTCAAAACCCGACTCCGCCCTCTCGCCTATGACCTGACGGACAGCCAGTCCTTTTCCCTGCTTTCCGCCCTGTTGAAAAAGCACAGGCCCAACGTCCAGATGCTCATCAACGGCGCCGGCTTCGGAAAGATCGGCAGCTACTGCGACATATCGGTTGACCGGTGCTGCCAGATGATCGACCTGAACTGCAGGGCGGCTGTCGCACTGACGCAGACCGTACTTCCGTACATGCACAGGGGCAGTCATATTCTTGAGATCTGCTCCACCGCGTCCTTCCAGCCCTTTCCCTACCTGAATGTCTATTCCGCCTCAAAGGCATTTCTGTACCGCTACTCCCTCTCCCTCGGAAGAGAGCTGGCAGGCACAGGTATCGTCGTCACCGCCGTGTGTCCCTACTGGATCAAGGACACGGAATTTATCGGCACGGCTCGAAAGACAAGGGACAGCCACTATATCAACAACTTCGCTTTCTCGACCCGGAAAAAGGATGTGGTAAAACGCTCTCTCCGCGCCAGCCAGAAGGGGCTTGCCGTCTCCACTCCCGGACTCGCCTGCACGTTCCACCGCTTCATCTCCAAGTTCATACCATACGGTGTGCTGATGAGTCTCTGGGACCGTTTCCGGAAGCTATAAGCGCTTTCCCTTATCCAGAAGCTCTCTCAGCGCGTCCTCACCGACACTGACCCACGCATCCTCTTCCTCGGCGTTCAGTCCGAGGTACTGTGCCAGCGTCCTCTCGTCATCACCCATTCCCCATTCGTAGCTGTAATCGTCGATCGCCTCGAACTCGATCTTACCCGCCTGGTAGAGCTGCTTAAAATTCTGTTCCATACACGTCTCCTTCGTATTCCTGTTGCCTGTCACTGCCAGTAGGAATTGATCTTCTCCTTGTTCAGCCCCTCACCGATCACAATGATGATCTCCTGACCAAGCTCTACGGGACTGACATTGATCTCCTCGTGCGTCGCGTTCAGTGCAATCCATTTTCCGTCGGCAACCGGCAGAAAACCCTTGACACGGAACACCCTTCCACACTCCTTATCATGCAGCAGCGCCTTTGCCTTGTCAACCAGCTCCTGCTCGGAAATGTGTACATTCATAAAATAGAGCGAAGAAAACGCCTTGCTCTGATCAAACCACAGCTTGACATAGCTCTCCGCCCGGTAGCCGCAGGTCAGAAAGCTCTCAAAATCCTTTCCTGAAAGCTCCTTCCAGTCCTTTACCAGCAGCTCTGCCTCCGTAAATCTTCTGCGACACTGGAATCTTTCCATGACACGGTTCATATGGCGCAGTGTTCCCGAAAGCTCCTGCTCCGTTGCCTCCTGACTGCGGCTGACAATGATCTGTCCTGCGTTTGCGATCTGCGAGGCGAGCATATAGTCCGACTCCTCCGAGAGCTCCTCCGGCAGCTTCGCATTGACGATTGCAAGCACATTGCCGATCTCGTACCATGCATCCAGAGGCTCCTCATGCAGCACATCAAAAAATTCATTCACGTCAAAAATTCCGGACGGCTCAATGAGCACACGGTCAAAGCCCCTCATTCCCATGGAGATCAGCTTCGTCTTCAGCCGCCTCTTGTGCGTGTCCTTGTCGCAGCCGCCGGCGATCATCTCCACCTCGCAGCCCGCTCCCATCAGCTCCTGCAACAGCAGCATATCGACATTGACCGCTCCGAAATCATTCTCCAGAATGGCAACGCGCTTTCCGTTCTCCATCAGATAAGCCGCATATTTTTTAATAAAGGTCGTCTTTCCCGAGCCGAGAAACCCGGTGATCAGATCGATCGGAATCATAATTTTGCCTCTTTTCTGTTCCTATTCCTCTGGTGAAGCCGTTTCTCCCATCTCCTTCGGAATCTCCGGCAGCGCAATATCCAACCCGGCCTCCGTGTTATCCGCGAGTTCTGCCGGATCGGCATACTTCGTCTTCTTCTCCTCGTCCTCGTCCCATAGGGAATCGTATTTCTTACGTTTCTTAGCGGTCATATTGTGAAGTGCCGCCGCATTCTTGACCGCCTGATAGAGCTTCGGGTTATACTCCATCAGTTTCTTCTCATCCTTATAAGGCACTTTCGCACCGGAGGCGATCCTTCTTGCCACCTCCATCAGCTTACTGACCTCTCTTGTACTCTCCTGCGACGACTCTGATTGCTGCTTTGCACTCTCCGTCTGCATTACTAAATCATGCTGCAGGTTCAGGGCATCCAGAACCTTCTGGTTCGCATCCAGCTTCTCCTTTGTCTCCCGTATGGACAGTTCAAGTGTCGCCGCTGCCTCCGTATATTCGCCGGCTCCCGTAAGCTTTGCTTTCCTCTGTGCCGCATCCCGCTGTTCGGTCAGCGTCCTTGTCCTCTCCGTCAGCGTCTGCCTGTAATTCTGGTACCTTTGAAGTGCCTCTCCTATCTTCATAGCCGCTCCCATCCTTGTCCGCTTATTGCTACATCCGTGTAGCAGTTCTATTGCAACAAATGTTTTCTATAAACATTATCGTACATTTCTTCAAAATCTTAAGAGGCTTTCCCTTGTAAAAAAGGACATTCTGTAATAAAATGGGTCTGTCAGAAAACAGAAATGAGGTGCAGAATGGAACCGAAAAAAGTGACTGATTCCATGACGGAACAGGTTCATGTTGTCATTTATCCCGATATTAACGGCTTCGGCAGACTCTTCGGAGGTCAGCTCCTGCAATGGATCGACGAGGTGGCGGGCGCTACCGCCAGACGGCACTGCGGTCATAACGCCACGACTGCTGCCATCGATAATCTACAGTTCAAGGCAGGTGCATTTCTGAACGATGTCCTCGTGCTGATCGGACGTGTCACCTATGTCGGACGGACATCCATGGAAGTGCGCGTTGACACCTATAAGGAAAATGCGGACGGCAGCCGCCATCCCATCAACCGCGCCTACTTCGTCATGGTCAATATGGGTGAGGACGGCAAACCGTCAGAGGTGCCGCCGCTTCTCTTAAATCCGGATGATCCGGCGGAGCAGATGGAATGGGAAGGTGCCCAGAAGCGCCGTGAGCTCAGACTGTTGCGCAGAAAGGAGGGCTTTTGACAGCCCTCCCTTTTTCATTCGTATTTCGTGTAAATATCCTCTGAAATCTTAAACTCAACACACCCCATATACATCGGGGCGACATCCCCCTCGTTAAAGCAGATGACAAGTCTGCCGTCCTGGTCGAGGTAGAACGAAGTATTCTCCGTGATCGACCGGAAATTCCACTCTGGCACCTCCTGATCATCCAGCCAGTAATACACATTGCTGTCCGCATCCATCCGCTCCCGCATCTGCTTCTTGATGTCCTCACTAATCTGCGAGATATAGTCATCATTTCCCGGAAACAGATCCGCAAGAGTCAGACGTTCTCCGGTCGACAGGTCGATTGTATAAAAATAATCCCACTCTGCGCCGCTTCCCATCGCCTGAAAGCAGATCAGCTTTAAAGCGAAATAATCCTCTGTCGTCGACAGGGTCTGCGACTTCACCATCATGTCCTGATGCCCCTGCTCCATATTTTCCTCAAACTCCTCGATCAGCTGATCCGTGATCGTCTGAATCTCCGCATTGATCTCGTCGGTCGTCTTTTTCAGGTTCTTCGTCACCTCCGCAGGCACCGCGCCCGCTGCCCCCTCCGGCATTCCCGCGTCCTCTTCCGACGCTGTCAGCATATAAGGCTCCACCACCAGCTCCGGAACCCCCACATTGATCGCATTGTTCTCATCCTCGTAATGATAATCGCGGAAAGTAACCACACTGATCAGCTTCCCGAGAAAGGGAATGTTCTCCATGGCATTCGCCACACCCATGGTCATATTCGGCAGAATGATGAGCGCTGCGACCAGTGCCGCTGCCATTGTTGAAAGACTGCGTATGCGCACCAGAGCACGCTTCTTGCGCTTCTCTCTCTTGGCTCTTTCAATTTTTCCGCTAAGCTGGCGCACCTGCTCTGAAGTCATTTGCTGCGCCAGATATTCCTCCTTCGCACTTTGCAGTTCTCTGTCGGATTCTATCATCAAAAAAACCTTCCTTTCCCACCGATAGAGCTTCTCTGTCAGGAACCATCCCATATCATATAGCTTCTTCCTGTCCACCCAGCTTCACCCTCAACTTCTTCAGACTTCGGTACAGTCTGCTCTTCACCGTGTTTACATTTTCATTCAGTATTTCCGAAATTTCCTCCAGCTTCATATCCTCAAAATAGCGAAGCTCCACGACAGCCTTATCCTCCTTTTCCAGCCCATCCAGTGCTTTCCGGAGATCAAAGTTCTCATAGGTATCCTCCGCAGAGAGCAGATTCCTCTCCTGCTCCATCTCTTCCAGCGAAACAGGCTGTCTCTCCCTGTAGAAATTAAAGATCTCATTCAGCATAATCCTGTATATCCATGTTGACGCATAATCCGGATTTTTCAGGCTTCCGCTTTTCAGTATCGCCTTGTATGCCCCATTCTGCACAATATCTCCTGCGTCGTCCTCATTATGCACATAGCTGAGCGCCAGACGGTAATACTTTTCATAATTTTCCATCAGAAGTTGCTCAACCCTTCTTTCGCGCCTCATGTTTCATTTCCCCTCGGGGCGTCCGCTTAGGACGCCCGTTTGCTTTCTTTATTCGTTTTCGTCAAGGTAGAGCTGCACCCTGTTCTGAATGAGCTTTGCCACATCCTCAGCGCTCTTCTGCCCATCAAAAAATGCGGGCAGCTCCTCGTTGATGATCTGCACGACAGAATCATTCTGGTAGGTGGTACGCCTGATGCTCTCCACAAAAGCAACCGCCTGATCCATCTGCTCCTGCGTCAGCTGCGGCAGAACGATCTGCTCATCATTCAGGTAATAGATGTCGTCGTACTCCACCTTCTGTCCCTGCTCATCGATATAGTAAGGCTTCTCCATCGCACGCTGCGCCATTTTCAGGAAAGCGTCTCTGTTTACCGGCATACCGCCGATCGTATCGCTCGTCTGGTATTCATCGGTCAGATAATAGCGCACGAACTCCCATGCCACATCCTTGTAAGCAGACTTTGCGGAAATGGCATAGCTGTCCCCGCAGATTACGGCGGAACCGTCACGATCCGCAGATGGGAATCCTACATACACGACATTCTCGCCGAAGGAACCATTGATGCAGGCGCTGAGTCTGCTGAAATCATAGAGATACAGCGGCATCAGCATCGTCTGTCCGGTTCTGTACTGGTTCGCATATGCCGTCCAGTCATAACCCTCGTCATAATCAATCTGCTCCGGCAGGGTTGCCGCATATTTAATCAGATTTACAAACTCCTCAGAATCAAAGTTACTCTTTCCCGTGTTACTGTCAATATAATCATTTCCACAATACTGTATTGCATACTGCATAAAGGCATCTCTTGTTGTCTCACCGAAGGCGCTCGTCCCTTCACCAAGACTTGTAAGAGTCTTTGTAAACTCTTCCATGTTCCAGCCGCTGATGTCGCCCAGAACGGACTTCTTTCCGATAAAGGTTTCCACCGTGAAGCTCGGAATCACCTGATAGAGCTTTCCGTCAATACGATATGCCTCAAAAACATTGTCCAGATAGGTTTTTCCAGACAGCTCGGCATCCTGCGCAATCAGCTCGTCGATATCGGCAAGCAGACCCTTCTTCGCCAGATTACCCAACGGAATATCGGAATTTACCAGCAGAATATCGGGCATTTTCCCCGCCAGAATGTCATTGTTCAGCTGGGTCGTACCGGCACTGTAATCCTCCATGGTTGCATATTCCGAATAGTCCCTGACCGTGATCTTATACTCCGTGTTCGCCTTGTTGAAGTCAATAATCTTTGACTTAATATCCGATCCGATATAAGTACCGCCGAACACGAGAGTCTTCTTATCCGGTATGTCCTCCGGCCTTACCTTGGTAAATATGCCGAGACGGAAGCCGGAACCCTCCAGCTCATAATAGGCAGCCGCAAACTGTTCATCGCTGATCTGCACCGGATAGCTCATGCTGCTTGCCGCCAGATCGGAATCAACCATGTTCATCAGCCGCTTGATGTCGGTGTCTCCCTCTTTCCATGAAGAAACACCGTACTGATCTGTCAGCAGGAAGGTACCGTTCACCCCTGCGGTCAGCTCATAATTCTGAATATTGGCAGGCAGTTCAACCTGACTGCCGAAGGCTCCTGCTGCCGGATCATAAATCTGCCCGGTCAGTGCTGTGTAATCATTGTTATAAGTTAAGAAGAGCCATGTTCCGTCTCCCTGAGACACTACCGTATTCAGGTTCTGGAGCTTCGATTCATCCAGATTCTGCTGCTTCACAAGGTTTCCCGCCGCATCCAGCTCTATGAACCGATATGCGGTGTCACCGCCGTTCAAAAGCACCTCCACACCGTTATCGGTCGCGTTGATTGCCACGACGTTCACATAGTCCGCCTCAAGATCTGCGCCAAGCTCCTGACTCCAGAGCATTTCTCCTGCCGGAGACCAGCACTGCAGCTCCTGCTTCTGGTCATAGACATAATTCTCCACATCGACCAGCGTACTGATTCCCAATGCAAGATAAACGTTTCCGTCCTTAGAAACGGCTGCATTGTTCAAATAGGCGTTCTCGGTGTCCGTGGACTCCGGCATCGGAATATTTGTCACGTTGACATCCGTTCCGTCTATATTGGCAGAGAGAAGCGCTAGATACTCCGCCGTATCCCCCCAGCAGTCGTACAGGGCATATATCTTATCATTCTGATACATGACACTGCGAATGGACGCTCCCGCCGGAATGGCATCCGTGGAAATGTCCTGACAGCGGTAGACATACTGCTTTGTCTCCGCAGCTGCCGCCTCGTTTTCTTTACTGCCGGAAGCGGACGCTCCGCTTTCCCCGGTGCCTCCTCCGCAGGCGGTAAGCCCGGCGACCATCGCCGCCGCAAGCACCGCCGCAAATATTTTCTTTTTCCTACTGTTTTTCATACTACTCCTCTTTTCCGCGCACATTTCCTGCGCACACAAAAATTGTGTTGTACCCATCTTTCCCAGTACATATTGTTAGACGGTTGAGAAACCAAAAAAGTTTCAAAATCAGTATAAAATTGAAACCATGTTAGACTGATCCAGCATTCTTCCCATTTTTTCATATTCAATTCTTAATGCCGCCGCTATGTCCGCTGCATCCAGCTTCCTCTGCTCCATCAATGCCACATAGACGGCATTGCGGACAATACTCTTGATATTGCTTCCGCTCAATTCAAACTGCGAGGCAAGATTGGAGATCAGCTTCTCATTTCCGCCCAGCTCCGTGTCCTGAAGCATATCCTCCCAGAGCTGTCTGCGCATCTCTTCATCCGGCATCTCGAACTGGATACTGATTGTGATTCGTCTCATAAAGGCAGGGTCAAAGTTGCGCGCAATGTTCGTTGCCAGAATGACCATACCGTCATAGGACTCAATTCGCTGAAGGATATAGGAGGTCTCCTGATTCGCGTACTTATCGTTGGACTCCTTGACCTCCGTCCGCTTTCCAAACAAAGAATCCGCCTCATCAAAGAAGAGGATCACGTTCGCCTGCTGTGCTTCTCTGAATATCCGCTCCAGATTCTTTGCTGTCTCACCGACATATTTGCTGCTGACCTGACTGAGATCCACGCGGTACAGATCCATCTGTAGTTCATTCGCTATTACCTGCGCCGCCATTGTCTTGCCCGTTCCCGGAGGACCATACATCAGCACACTCACGCCGCGTCCGTAAGGGTACCTGTCTCCTAAGTACTCCTGCGCCTGGAAGCGATACTTCAGATGGGCACATGCCAGCTTCATCGCCCTTGCATTCTCCGGCTTCACCTTCAGATCCTCCCATTGGAATACCGTATGAATCTGCTCCATCAATATATTTTCGGAAAGCTGGCTGCACTCACGGACACAGGGAAGTATCAGCGCATTGTCAATCTGCTGCTCCTCACTCTGCCCGCACCGTCTCTTAGCCCGCACAAATACCTCACAGATGTCAGCCGGAAGCAGACGATATTTTCCGGCTAACAGCTTATAGTCCACGTCCTCTGCGACCTGATACTGACTGCCGATCTTATTCCACAAGGCGAGACTATCCTCCACGCTCAGTTCATCCAGAGATACCTTCTGCGTAGTAAAAGACACTGCCTTTGCCAGAATCTGATCCGGGGTTGTCCCGATAAAAATCAGCTTATACTCACTGACAATGGATTCCACCAGATGTCTGGTCTCCATACTCTCCACGTCGCATTCCGTCAGATCCAGATAGGGGATGCAGCCGTTTACTCGGCAGACGAAAAAGCAGCTGCACAGAAGCTCGTATCCCTCCTGTCTGTCCAGCTCCAATATGTAAGACAGTCTGAACACACAGATCCGGTAGCCAAGCTTTGCCGCACATTCCCTGCTGAAATATTTCTTTCCGGCTCCCGGTCTGCCCTGTATTTCAAACACCAGCCGTTCCTTGGAGCCACGCTCAAGCTCCCCCTCTGCAACGCCACTCACCCATGCAGACTCTTTCACATGAATCGTAGCCGGTTCCTCCATCATTGGATACACTCTGCAGCCACGTTGCATTTCATTGTCCGATCCGCATAGCCACCAGAATACATTTTTGCGGAGAATGAGCCGGGAATCCTCTCTCCGCTCAAACAGATCCGCCTTTTCCCTGCAGTCCGAGGCAAGGCGCATCATACTTTTATCCGCCGCAATACCCAGATATTTCGCAAACGCTTTTACAAGGGAAAGATCTAAGCCCTTGTTCCCGCTGTCTCCCTGCAATACAAGAAACGCTTTTTTATATTTCGGGTCACTCTGCTCAATAAATGCCAGTACAACTGCCAGCAGCCACACCTCGTCCAGCCGGTATAGCCAGCGCAATTTCAACAGCCGCGGTGCATCCTCATAGACATCCTCGGTCATCAGGGTATCTGACAATTCCTCCCACAGGGTACGAAGCCCCGGATCGACATTTACTTCGGGCTGAACCGGTGTTAAGACATACAGAAGTTCCTGATTCGTCACAGGCAGACCCGGAAGATAAAATCTGTTTTCGGGATCACAGCGCTGTTCCAATATCTCCTTCAGCAGAAGGTCTGCAAATACATAGATGCTTTGTATCAACTGCTCGTTTTCCAATTTATTTCTCCCTTCTGCCGGTTTACACCGCTACAGGTGCCTTTAGTGCTTTCATGGCATTCTTTCTTTCAGGAAACGCCTCTTTTTCAAATTTTTTCATTTTCTTGTAAGCATCCGAGTCTTCGTCGAAACCAACGACAGCCAAATCGGGCAGCTCGCCGCCCATGGCAACAGCCTCATAGTCGTTCTGCATAAAATTCACTGCAGCTTTAGCTGCCTTAACCGAACCTTCATCTAACTTCATACCGCTTTCCACATCATATCTTAGTCCAAACAATTTCCCCTCATACTTTAGCTGCTCCTTCTCGACATTCTTTATTACACTTTCAACCTCATAATGCTTTTCCCTTGCATTTATATAATCCTCCTTCGAAGTCTCAAGCTTATCATCCAGTTCTCTCAGTTTTTCGTTCATATCTATATTTCCATTTGCAACCATATCATCCAGATTTGAGCCGAACACCTCCTGAAGCACCTTATTGATATCTACCATCATTTTTTCCCGCTGTGTCGTTTCTTGGTTATAATCACTCCCCAAGAAAAGTTTGCCCAAAAAATTATTCTTTTTATCCTCTTTTGATAAAGTATCTTTAAAAATTGTTTTGAATAATTTTGTTTTTCTATCCGTATCGAGACTTTTGATTGGCTTGCCTTCCAAGGAATTTCCGTCACCATCACAGGCACCTTGGGGATAAACACCCGACAAAAGAATTTTTGCGAAATCGTAACTTCTTATTGCATTCTTCCCCTTAAAAATTGGTATAAAGTCCGATCTATAAGATGCAGGAATATACCCCAGGTAAAAACTTTTGTAATATAGTACATGAAAATAGTTGTTAATATGGTATCCCCGCTCTTCTTCATGGGCATCGCGTCCAAACTGGGTCTGATACCGCAAAGTAGCTTCAGCACCTCCCCATCGATAGTTATCATTCTTATCTGAACCCTTCAAAAAATTTAGTTCAGGTATATCCTTCAATAACGGATATATGTATTCCAGTTCAGGGCTCTTCTTCCCTTGCCTCTTATCCACCCGGTTTTTGGAATTCTGCTCTCTGGCATACATATCATACTCATATCTTTGCTCATCCATCGCTCTGTCATAAATTCCGAGTGCTCTGGCGATCGTAAAATCAATGGCCGCCATTTTATTTCTTTTTTCATTTTCCTTCTGAATCTTTTTCGAGGACATCTCCTTACTTTCTTCCTGTGACAGTGGCAGATACTTTTCAAACAGGAGTCCACCTCTTTGGACATTCTTCATTGCCATCTGCCGGATGGTATCCTGCGCCATGCAATGAGCATGCTCCTTTCTGGCATCATCTAATTTTCTCTGCGTCACTTCCTGTTTCTTATATAGTTGACTCTTATATTCATTAAGGGCTCCCATATATTTAGAAATTTTTTTCTCAACCTCTTTTGTCACCGTATTAATTCTATTTTGCAAGGCGGCTTTCTCTTCCTCACTAGTCAGGTACGCATATTCTTTCGACAGTGCCTTCTGACGATTCAGCTCCTCCAGAATCGCCCACGCGCTCTCTGCTTCTTCTCCGAGAACCTTAGCGGCCGCCTCGGACATCTCCAGTTTTTTCTCATCCACCTTTTTTAAATCTTTTGAATCGCGTATTGCTTGAACTATCTCTTGCCCTAATTCCTTTGCTGACAGTCTCATACCCTCAAAGTGCCAGCCCTGCATGAGCCCTTCTGCATCCACATCCCGCCATGCACGTCCCAGGAACGGCTGGACATTGACTTCTTTACTACACAACTCCACTTTAAAGAGTGTGCCTTTCCAGATAAAAAACTTTACATTGCTGGACAGGTTTACCTGCCCTTTCAGTTTAATATTTACCCCGCCATCCAGATTCAGATCCTTTGTCTGCTTTATTTTCCCATCACGCAGTCCAAGTGCAGTATCTGCCTTTGCCTCTACTCCAATACCGGCAGACAATTCCGAGCCCACTTTAAGATCTAACTTGACGGAACCAAGGATTCCCGGAGTGAGTGCAAGTCCGGCTGACATATCCAGTTTACCTTCCCCGTTGATTTCAGCTTTCCCTGCAAGATCCATACTCTCACCGGGCTCTAGCTTCTCACCAAAGCTCTTTCCACGCCTCATCTCTGCTGAAAGAGAACCTCCAATACTGACAGACGGAGAAATACATATTTCAAATGCCAGCGGTCCAAAGATAGGAATGCATAATCCGTCCCCCATAAGGTTCTGAACCGTTTCAGAGAACAGCTTTGGCTTATCTGCCTTCTTTTGATTTTCAAACGACACCTTCAGGTATCCCGTAGGGTAATCACCTTCCACATCCAGAAATCCCAGAAATTTGGATACTCCAAACTCGCCCAGGCTCTTCTTGCCGGGGGCTGCGTGTATTCCTCCCTTATCTATGCTGCTGACAGCGCTTGTATTGGCAAAGGTTCCGTGGATGTTTTTTCCAAACAGCTTCTTTGCTTTTCCTTCATCTGACAGTTCATTCTCCTGCCCACTCTCCTGTTCCTCTTCCTCATCTTCATCCTCATCCTCAGAGGCTTTCTTTCCAAGATCAATACGGATTTTCTCAGCAGTCAGCTGGCTGCCCTTAATAGAAACTCCCTCCAGTACGATGGTAGCAACGATGTACTGTTCGATTTTTTCATTACCTATAAGTGACAATTCTATCGGATCCTTAAAGGTTACGTAGAGATTTCCTGTCGAATCTACAAAGAAGTCCTGCATGGTATCGCCAGCCTCTTTGGGCTTTGTCTTTCCTTTGAGTTCCCGCTTATTAAAGAGAGGGATCGTATAAGGGATCTCATTGAAACGAAACTTTGCTTTTCCAATTTGTCCCTTATATTTATCAGCTACTGTTACGACCTGCGATTCAGCCTCTTCCATCCTCACAAATCCATCTTCTGTAAGATCCCCCGGCTCAAATCCTTTCCATTCCCATTGCGTCTCTGGTTCCGGTTGCTCTCTGGGCTCATTTAACGACTCCAGCACCTGCTCAGCAGAAATATTATCTGCTTCTTGTTTATCCAGCGGGACATTCTGCTTCTCCAGGGTATGAAGTCCTGTCTCATCAAGCTCCGTCACACACTCTTTCTGCACCTTCTGTGCTGTAAAATCCAACGTCGTCTTCCAGAACTTGAGTTTCGGATCCCGGTCATTTTTATTTTTGATATATTCACCCTGGTCAAGTGCGATAGTAATTCCTGTCAGCGATTCGATTTTAATCGGTCCTCTTAAATAGGCACTGATTTCCGTATCATTCGTTTGTATAGGTGCCTGCTCCGGCTCCTGCTCTGCCTGCTGCAAATTGGCAGGCTCCATTCCCGGAGCAGAGATCTCATCCATAATGAAGCGATCGGAAATAATGTTCATCACCGCCAGCTGCGCCTTCAATACTGCAACTGGCAAATTAGTTATTGCAATCTCTACACTTCCGCCCAGCGCGGTAAAGACCACGCCCTTCCGCTCTTTCGTATTATAGGCAGATACCTGCGCCGTATCAGGTATGACGGCAACACCCTCCTGCAGTGGCAGGCGGCCGGGCTCTAATATGTACTGTTCCGTGAATCCGCCCGGCTCAAGATGCGGATATTGAAGGGATGCCCTGCCATTGTATACCTGAAATAATTGTGTCTCCCAAGCCCCATTATCCGGTACCTTATCCTGAGCTCCTTCCTCTTTTGCAGGAGCAGCAGGAATCTTACCATGATCAAAATCATTACTCCCTGTTGTTTCTACTTTTTCCTTTAAATCAACTCGATCAGGCATAACGCATCCTCCGTTTTGCAGCATTTTTCGTAAATTGTATATCCATTTCGTTGTACTTTCCGTTTTAATTCAAAAATCCGCAATACTATAGCAATAATAGTATAACGGATTTGGAATAAAAAAACAATTCTATGGTTACTATCCGACAAATTAAATATGTTTTACAGGACAAACATATCCAGCACCTGTTTTCTCTGGTATTCCTCTTTGATTGCATTGAGGTCTTTCGGTTCTTCAATATGGAATCTCATTCTGAGAAAACGTTCCATATCCTTTTCAATACATTCCAGTGTATGGCAGGTCGTGGTACCTTCCTCCGAGAATAGCCTGAATGACCATTTTCCAAGAATTTCGCTTCCCCGCTGCCCATTGCTGTCCTGTACGAAATCCCTGCCAATCTTTATTCCGGACAGGTCATATCCCTTGCATTCCGCGATCCAGCGATAATCCAGCACAATTCTGGCAGCGCCGCAGAACAGCTGAAGCAGCGCATTTCTTACATCCTCCCACCGATAACACTCTTCGATTTCCAATGTATTCAAAAACCATTCAAACTCGAAGTCAATATTCATTTTTGATTCTTTGCCATTTGCTCCATCATACATAAGATTTTCGCCCTCTTTCTATCTCTATTATGACGGCAAAAGCCAGAAAAGGTCAAGTAAAAAAAATAAACCGACCTGCGTCGATTTATTCTTTCTGCTTAATGATATAATGCCGGCAGCGGGACTTGAACCCGCACGATGTTGCCATCAACAGATTTTGAGTCTGCCTCGTCTGCCATTCCGACACGCCGGCATTTGTGAGAGTATCGCTCTCGCAACAAAAGATATTTTAACATAGAGTGCACTTCTTGACAAGCAAAAAATAAACTTTTTTGCCAGTACTTTTTCAGCGATACTCCATCCTGATCTCCAGATCGTTTCCTCTGACCTGCACCTCCGCAAAACTGCCGACAACAAGCGGCATCATCGGCGGCCGGTGTCCGAGATCGACATCCATGACAACAGGCACACCCCTACTGCCGACAATGTCCAAAACAGCATGGAAGGCATCAAGATTTATAATCGCTTCCCCGTTTGCCGGTCTGCCGATCAGAAAGCCCTTTACATATTGGAACCACCCTGCCTGCTCCATCTCCCACATAGCACGACGGATGCCGAAGACATTCAGGTCGCACGATTCCAGAAACCAGACAATTCCATCCTGCTTGTATTTTTCGATAAATTGCCTTGTTCCGTCAAAGCGGGTTCCGAGAAGGTTCACAAGGCAGTCCATACATCCGCCAAGCAGTCTGCCGGAAAAGCGCAGTTCCTCCCCTCCGACCTCGTTTATGCCGAGGAAACTCCGGATTTGCAGCTCCTCCGTCAGCTGATAGGGCGCACACGGGTTGTCTGGCTCCTTCAACGACTCCTTCTCCCATTTTCCATAACTGGTAACGGTATGCACCTCACCCGTCAGGACTCCAAGCGCATCCTGCACGGACTCATGCAGCGGCTCCATCCCGAAGGTGGAAGCGCACGGCCCATAGACTGCGGCGGTATCGGCAAGCGTAGCCAGCGTGTAGGTCAGGTTGGTATTGTCCGAATACCCCATGAACCATTTCGGCTCCAGCTCAGCCAGCCGCCTGAAATCGACAAAGGGAAGAATTTCGCACATCATCTCCCCGCCACCGCAGGAAATCAGGCTGTCCGCTTCTGACGCAAAAAGCTCCATGACCTCCGCAGCGCACTTTTCGGGGGTATTGCTGATGCCGATTCCCTGATCTACATAGCAGTTCGGCCCGAGCAGCGTCTGATAGCCCATCGACTGAAATCTCGCCAGTGCACACTGAAACGCCGTCTTATAGGGTTCTGTCGCACAGCCGAAGGACGGCGCGAGGAAACCGATGGTTCCCCCTGCCGGAAGATTTTTCGGGTATCTCATTCTGTCTTATCCTTTCTCGGGAAATAATTTGTCAAATATCTCAAAACAGTCAAAGGTTGCAAAATAGTCCCTCGGCGTCTCTGCGCGGCGGATCAACTGCACACTGCCGTCCTCGTGCAGCAGCAGCTCCGCGGATTTTAACTTGCCGTTGTAATTGTAGCCCATGGCAAAGCCGTGCGCTCCGGTGTCGTGAATCGCAATGTAGTCCCCGATTTCAACCTTCGGCAGCATACGGTCAATCGCAAACTTATCATTATTTTCGCAAAGAGAGCCCGCCACATCATATCTGTGATCGCAGGGCTGCTCCTCCTTGCCGAGAACCGTGATATGATGGTATGCACCGTACATTGCCGGGCGCATCAGATTTACGGCACAGGCATCCACCCCGAGGTACTCCTTGTAGGTATGCTTCTCATGGATCACCTGTGTCACAAGGTGTCCGTATGGTGCCATCATAAACCGGCCGAGTTCGGTGTAAATCGCCACATTTCCCATTCCCGCCGGAACAAGGACTTCCTCGTAAACCTTCCGGACGCTCTCACCGATCACACGGATGTCATTCGGCTCCTGCTCCGGTCTGTAGGGTACGCCGACACCGCCGGAAAGGTTGATAAAGGTAATGTTTGCTCCGGTCTCCTCCTTCAGGCGAACCGCCAGCTCAAAGAGCTGCTTTGCAAGCACCGGATAATATTCATTCGTGACGGTATTGCTTGCCAGAAAAGCATGAATACCGAAGTTCTCCACGCCCTTTGCTTTCAGAATCCGGTAGCCCTCAAACATCTGCTCCGTCGTAAAGCCGTACTTTGCATCCCCGGGATTATCCATGATGTCAGTTCCCAATGAAAAATATCCGCCCGGATTGAACCGGCAGCTCAACGTCTTCGGAAGATAGCCGAGTGTCTTCTCTAAGAAATCAATGTGGGTAATGTCGTCCAGATTGATCGTCGCGCCGATCTTCGCCGCATAGACAAACTCCTCCGCCGGAGTATCGTTGGAGGAAAACATGATATCCTCCCCCTTCACTCCCATAGCATCGGACAGCATGAGCTCCGTCATGGATGAGCAGTCGCAGCCACAGCCGTAATCTCGCAAAATGTCGATCAAAAACGGATTCGGTGTCGCCTTCACGGCAAAAAATTCCTTATATCCGGGATTCCATGCGAAAGCTTCCTTCAAAGCCTTCGCGTTTTCGCGGATTCCTTTTTCATCATAAATATGAAAGGGTGTGGGATATTTTTTTACGATCTCCTCCACCATCTCTTTTGTCACAAATGCCTTCTTTTCCATAATTATCCTCATTTCTGCGCACGCTCTTTGCGCATAGCGAGTTTGTGTCAAGTGTACGCAGACACAAATCTCGGGATTGAAAAATTCTATTTTTCAATCTTTTTCCTCTCAGGGTATCCTTACAGCAGCTTGCTTCTCATCTCTTCCGCCGTCATGGGGCTCAGATAAGCAGGCGCAACGTCAAAGACCGTCTTGCAGCCCGTCATACCCTCCTTCTGCATCCGGTACGCCGCCCTCGCATATGCGATCAGTACACATGCCGTAAATTCCGGGTTGGAATCCAGCTTCAGGCTGTACTCTATCACATGATTGTGCTCGCCGTCAAAGCCGGTCTTTCCTGTCCTTAAAACAAATCCGCCGTGCGGAATGCCCGCATGGTCGCGCTGCAGCTCCTCCTCGGTAATGAAATGAACCGTCGTGTCATAATCGGCAAAGTAGTTCGGCATAGTCTTGATCTCGTTCTCGATCCATGCCTTGTCGGCTCCCTCCTCCGCCACGACAAAGCACTCTCTGGTATGCTTCTGTCTCGTCGTCAGCACAGGATTCTCACAGTTTCTCACTGCCTCCAGTGCGGACTCCACGGGAATCGTATACTGCTTTGCATTCTTTACGCCGGGGATTCTGCGAATCGCGTCGGAATGTCCCTGACTGACCCCCTTCCCCCAGAAGGTATAATCGCTTCCGTCCCGGAGAATGGCATTTGCATACAGTCTGTTCAGGGAGAACATACCCGGATCCCAGCCGACGGAAATCATTGCGATCTTTCCGCCCTCCTTCGCCGCGAGATCCACGTTTGCGAAATGCTCCGGAATCTTTGCATGGGTGTCAAAGCTATCTACCACATTGAAAAACTTCGCATACTGTGCCGTCTGCTTCGGCAGATCTGTAGCAGAACCTCCGCACATCATCAGTACATCAATATTATCCTTCTTATTCAGAAGCTCCTCCACACGATATACCGGAACCTCTCCTGCCACCTTGACCGTCTGCGGGTCTCTTCGCGTAAACACTGCCACAAGCTCCATGTCGCCATTCTGGCGCACCGCGCTCTCGATTCCTCTTCCAAGATTTCCATAACCCATAATTGCGACCCTGATTTTCATTTTCCCTTATCCTTTCTTTTCGCTTTTCAGCTTTATCAGTTCAATTTCATTTCTCATGGCATCCTTAAATACCGAGACAAAATTTTTCTGCGCGCTGTAGAGGCAGGTATCTCTGCCGGTTCCTTCCACCTCACCCGTCAGAACATACTCCGAATCAATAATCAGCCGAACCTGTTTCCTTCTGACCTCAGCCGCTTCGCCGTCCGTCGGCGGTACATCATAGAAAATAATCCCCTGACGTTCGTCTTCCGAAAAGATTTTCTCCGTCTCCTCCGAAATCAGAACGACCTTACAGCCTCTGCCGACAAGCATCCGTATCTCCGGCTTCCATTTTTCGAGGAAACAACCCGATGCCGAAAAATAAATTCTCTTCTCCGTCCCGATGAGCATGTGATGGATCTTGTCACAGATGTGCCCATATCCCTCAACGGTGATATAGCCGTCAGAACCGACCGACCGCTTCGGCACATTGCTCTCAAGAACTGCCTTGATCTCCTCGAGGTACCGAATCCTGTTATCGCAGAATTCCTCCAGCGGTACAGCGACATAGCGGCTGGGGTTGCCCTCCATCACATACGCCGCGCCGTGTTCGACCAGCGCCGCCAGTCCGTTATAGACATTCGAGCGGGAAATACCCGTCAGCTTCGCCACCTCGTAGCCGGTCAGCTCCTCGTTCTTCAAAAGACAGAAATATAAAGCCGCCTCCTGCCTTCCCAGCCCAAACAAAAGCAGTCTGTCGATAAATGCCGCTTCCTCCATGCGTCCTTCCTTCTCCTTGCGTTAGTAGTACTGTACAGGAACACTATAGTATGCCATGTCTGCTTTGTCAACCGCATTCGCATAAAAAAAGAGAAGCTGATCTTTTTTCTCAACTTCTCCAGGAATATTATACGTTTTCAATCTGCCAGTCGATCGGCGCAACACCATGCTCCTCCAGAAAACGGTTCGTCTGGCTGAAGGGTTTACTGCCGAAAAAACCGTTGTAGGCTGACAGTGGACTTGGATGCGGTGCCTTAAGAATCAGGTGATTCGGGTTATCGAGCATCCTCTCCTTCGTCTGCGCCGGCCTTCCCCACAATATGAACACAATGGGGCGATCCTGCTTGTTCAGCGCCCGTATTGCCGCATCGGTAAACTCCTCCCAGCCCTTTCCTCTGTGGGAATTTGCCATATGCGCACGCACGGTCAGCACCGTATTCAGCATCAGCACACCCTGCTTTGCCCACTTTACGAGATAACCGTTATTCGGAATATAGCATCCGAGATCATCATGCAGCTCCTTGTAGATATTTAACAGTGACGGAGGGACATCGACATCCGGTTTGACCGAAAAGCAGAGTCCGTGTGCCTGCCCGACATTGTGGTACGGATCCTGTCCAATAATGACCACCTTCACCTGACTTAAGGGTGTCAGATGGAATGCGTTGAAAATATCATCCGCAGGCGGAAATACCTGCGTCGTGTTGTACTCGTTCAGAACAAACTGATACAGTTCCCTATAATATGGCTTATGAAATTCCGGACCGAGCTCCGTCAGCCAATCGTTGCTGATCATGCTCATAATCTCACACTCACTCCTCTGTCCCGCAGGTACTGCTTTACCTGCCGTATTTCCAGTTCTTTATAATGGAACAGGGATGCGGCAAGCACTGCCTCCGCCCCGGCATCCACTAATGCATCATAGAAATGCTCCAGCTTTCCTGCGCCGCCCGATGCGATGACCGGTATGCTCACGGCATCCGCTACCGCTTTTGTCAGCGCTAGGTCATAACCCGCCTTCGTTCCGTCTCCGTCCATGCTGGTCAGCAGAATCTCACCAGCCCCGAGCTGCTCCGCCCTGACTGCCCATTCCACGGCATCCATTCCCATATCGACCCGGCCGCCGTTTTTATAGATATTCCAACCGCTGCCATCGGCACGGCGCTTCGCATCAATTGCAACGACCACGCACTGACTGCCGAATTTCTCGGCTCCGTCAGAGATCAGCTGCGGATTCATGATCGCCGCAGAGTTGATCGCAATTTTATCGGCTCCTTCCCGCAGGATCGCGCGGAAGTCCTCCACCGTACGGATGCCGCCCCCGACCGTGAACGGGATGAACACCTTGCTTGCGACCTCACGCACCCACTCGAGCTGGGTCGCGCGGTTGTCCGCTGAAGCATTAATATCCAGGAAGACAACCTCATCCGCACCCTCTGCGGAATATGCCGCTGCGACCTCCGCCGGATCACCGGCATCCCGCAGATTCACAAAATTAATTCCCTTGACAACTCTTCCATCCTTCACATCAAGGCAGGGAATGACTCTCTTTGTATGCATAAACTTATCCCTTCGTCACTTCAATAAAATTCCGCAGAATCTGCATTCCGATGTCAGAGCTCTTCTCCGGATGGAACTGACAGGCAAAAATATTGTCTTTTTCCACCGCCGCATGAATCGTCACGCCGTATTCCGTGATCGCCGTCACGATTTTTTCATCGGTTGCCTGTAAATAGTACGAATGCACAAAATAGACATAGGGCTTGTCCGGCAATCCCTGAAACAATCTTCCCCTTCCGCCGTCTCTCACAGGAAAGCTCAGATCGTTCCAACCGATATGCGGCACTTTGAGTCCGCCGTCCGACGGAATCCTGACGATCTTACCGTCCAGAAGGTGCAGTCCCTCCACACCGGGGCTTTCCTCGCTGGATTCAAACAGCAGTTGCAGTCCAAGGCAGATTCCCATAAACGGTGTTCCCTTGTCCACGCACTTATGAATCACCTCGACAAGACCGTAATCCCGCAGCTTCTGCATCGCATCCCCAAAGGCGCCAACACCCGGCAGAATCACACCGTCCGCGCCGAGAATCACATCCGCATCCCTCGTCAGGCATACCTCCGCGCCGAGGTACAGCAGCGCCTTCTCCACACTTTTGATATTCCCCGCATCATAGTCTATGATTGCAATCATTCTAACTGTCTCCTATTTATTGATTATCGACGAAGGTGTCCGTGCCCAGCTCCTCTTCCTCGGGAAGCACATCCTCCATACCACTTTCGGGAACCTCTTCTAAGGGAGCTTCATCCATTCCCGCATCCGGCGGCAGCTCCGGCGCATTCCATTCCTCGAAGCTCTTACCGTTTGCAATCGCCGTCACAATCCTCGTATAATCAATATCCTTCTTCTCATCCGCAATCTGCTGTGCCTGACTTTCCGTCAGCCCAAAATTAGCGGAGAGATAATTCAGGATGGTGGCATATCCGGCAGCCACCTCTGCTCCGGCATTCCACTGATTTGCATATTCATACAGCTGTGGATAACGGTCAACCGTCTGAATCAGGCTGTCCAGCGCCCTGACCATGTCTCCCTCACCGGCAAACATCTCAAATTCCCTGATCCAGAGACGGATGTAGAGAATACTCTCTGACTTTCCATACATTACGCTCTCTGTCTCATCCAGATCTTTTCCGAAAAGATTCAGATAACAGGTCTGGTAATCTCCTGCATAATAGGCGGCTCTCGCTTCCCTCTTATCTGAATAGTCCGCAGCCGAATTGATGAACACAAAAAGCAGTACTCCCACAGACACTCCGACCAGCACGACAGGCAGAACCTTTTTAAAGGAAAGCTTTTTATCCGTGACTAACGGGATCTCCTTGGGCGGCTTTTCCTTCTTGGGCTTCGGCTGCTTCTTCGGCTTCTTCTCTGGTTTCTTCTTTGCTTTATCTGTCTTTTCGCTTGCCGCCTTCTTTGCCTTCTTATTCTTTTTCTTCTTGGAACCTTCCTTGTCCAGATCCTTTATAATACCCTTATTTTCATCCGAGAGGTTGAGATTTTCGTTTCCCTGTTCCTCGTCCTCTTCCTCCTCTTCGGTAAAGAAATCCAGCAGTCTGGTCAAAAAGCCCTTTTTCTCCGACTTTTTCTCACGCTTTTCCTCACGCTGCGCGTCGGAATCCTCAGGTTCATCGTTCATGGACAACAGATCCGAAAGGTCAGAATCATCACCGCCGCCCAATCCGTTCAACAGGGAATCCTCCGCATCCGAATCGCCAAAAAGATTTCCCATGTCAAGTCCCAGACCGCCTGCGCCGTTTTCCTCCGGTGCGATTTCATCAAGTCCACTGGTCTCCTCCGGTGTGACCTCCGCGAGCTCATCCACGGGCAAGGCTTCACTTTTCTCCCCGATTACATCATTATCGGAAACGACTTCGTCCTCTTCCTTTCCGGTCTTGTCTGCCTTTGACACAATGGAATCAAGGACATCTGTATCAAAAAGATTTTCGGCTGTGTCCTGCTCTTCCTGCTCCTGCTTGGCAGCCTCCTTCTTTGATGCCTTCTTTACCTTCTTCTCTGCCTTTTTCTCTGCGCGCTTAGCTGCAAGCTCTTCCTTCCGGCGCTTTTTCGCCTCCTCGCGCTCCTTCTTTGCCTTGGCGCGCTCCTCACGCTTATCAACCGCAGGTGTCACATCCGCCCCGCCAAGCAATGCGTTTCTCTCTTCCTCAGGCTCCGGCTCTTCTGCCGTATCTTCAACCGATTCGTGATTGTCGGACTTGTTCAGCAGACTATGAATCTCCTGCATATCGTCATCATCGCTCTCCGCCAGCATTTTCAGGACATCCTCATCTGACAGATCCATATCCGATGCATGAAAAAGTTCGTTATTCTCTTCCTCTGCCTGATCGTTCTCGAGCCTCGAAGCGTCAAGTCCGCCGGAAAGCTGCTGCTCGATCTCGTCCTCCGACATGTCGGACGCCGCCTCCAGATCCGGTGCCTGCCTTTCCGCATCCTTCCCGACATTTTCGTTATTCTCGTCCGACTGCGGAACCGCCTCCTGAACCGGCTGCGCTTCCTGCTCCTCATGACCTATATCTTTTAATAAATTATCCAGATAATCTTCCTGTGAAGGCATCTCTCTTCCCCTACTTTCTCGCATACTTCATGACTTTAGTTTATCACAGGATTTCCAGCCAGGCAATCGCATTCTGCGCAATTCCGCACCCTTTTATGGCAAGTTCCTCCGATAATTGATAGAGCTTTTCATTCACCCGCACGAAAGTCGCCTTATTGTTAAAGAAAGCAACCTTCTCAAACGGCCAGCGAACCACGGTTGGGAAGCGCATCCCGACACCCAGCTCCAGAACCAGCAGTCTGTGGTTTACCGTTCCCTGCAGCCATTTTGTATAGATTCTCCACTGCTCAAGATAGCCGTTCTCATCATAACCCTCTGCAAAAATATTGTTGAGCACCATCGGTGAACCGCATTTCCCGCATCGTTCCAGTTCAGGAACTCCCTCCTGCACAAACTGCCCGAGATACAATTTTCGGAAAAACTCCCTCATGACCGCCCTGTCCTCAGGCGTAACATCTTCAATCGTGCTGTCACCGCTCTTGACACACTGCTTTTTCATCACGGTCCCGCAAGGCATGACGAGCCTGCCCTCATGCCATGGTGCTGCAGCAACCCGGCTGTCTGTCGCCGTTGCCACAACAAAGTAATTCTTCTCGTCCAGCAGCCCGGCTAATTTTGCCAGCGCCGGAGTAATAATATCCTCCAGCTTTGCAGAACAATATTCATTCCATGCCGGTATGAGCCAATGATACCCCGCCTCCTGCAAAAGCTCCTTGCCTCTCACATACTCGGGTATCTTCCGCAAGCGCATGCTGTCGCAGAATTCTCCGCCAAGCCCTACAAGCACAAGCTCGGCTTCCCCGATCTTATCCCGAACCTCTCCGCTCTCCATCGTACTTTCTCCCCTCATGAAAAGAGCCGGGAAAGAATCCCAGCTCTCTAAATCAGTCCTTATTTATCCAGATGCTTTGCATCGACGAGCTGATCCACTATTCGTACCAGATTACCAATTTCAGGCTTTGACAGCTGTGCATCCGCTCCAAGTGCCTCGCCCTTTCTCTTCATCTCTTCGTTTACCAGAGAAGAGAAAATGATGACAGGAATATCTGCTGTAGCATCATCCGACTTCACAAGCTTTGTCAGTCTGTGTCCGTCCATCTCGGGCATCTCTATATCCGTGATGATCAGGCGCACATGCTCATGAAGCGTTCCGTCCTCCTTACACTGGCAGATGACATCGTATGCCCTCTGTCCGTTCTCTGTATGGATCAGATTATCATATCCCGCCTTTTTCAACGAGTCCACAATCAGTTTATTCAACAGAGGAGAATCCTCCGCAATCAGGATCGGCACATTGCTGCGGTGCCTCTCTCCAAGTTCATTGATCTCGGACATCTTCAGTCCGGTCTCGGGATTGATGTCCGTCACGATCTTCTCAAAGTCAAGGATGATAATCAGCTTTCCGTCCTTCTTGATAATACCGGTAGATACGCTCTCATCCGTCGTCGATATGGTCGCATCCGGCTTGATAATATCGCGCCAAGATACTCTATGTATGCCGAGTACAGTGTCTACATGGAATGCAAGGTCAAGCTTATTGAAGTTTGTCAGAATGAAAAGTCCTGTAGGCTCCGATACGCCCTTGCCCAGACAATTCTTCAGATCAATAGCAGTAATCATAACATCACGCGGCATAAAAATTCCTTCAATGCTGGGATGTGAATTCGGAACCGGCGTAACTGCCTGATAGGTAATAATCTCTCTGATCTTAGCGACATTGATACCGTATGAATTACCGTCCAATGTGAATTCCAGAATTTCCAACTCGTTCGTTCCATTTTCCAATAAAATTTTAGTATCCATCCTTAGCCTCCACGCTGCTACTGCCATTCAGAAACAGCTTTTAATTTTTCTCAGGTAAGACGACCCTGACCCACGCCGCCTCTTTTTTAGTGTATCATACTTTCCCCAAAAATGAAACTATTATCTGAAAATTTTCCAGAAAAAAAAAGAGAGTGGAATCCGCTCTCTTAAACTTCAACATATAAAATTTGTACCTTCAAAACCGAACACTGAAATCTTAATTTAACATCTTTTCGTCTTGGTTAAGCTTTCGATTGATTAGTAAGAGTCAGCTGAACACATTGCTGTGCTTACACCTCTCTCCTATCTACCTTGTCGTCTTCAAGGAATCTAGTGGATATCTCATCTTGAGGGGGGCTTCACGCTTAGATGCCTTCAGCGTTTATCCCTGCCGGACTTGGCTACTCTGCCATGGCTCCGATAGCCAACAGATACACCAGTGGTCCGTCCATCCCGGTCCTCTCGTACTAAGGACAGCTCCTCTCAAATATCCTACGCCCA
>OIZA01000275.1_pt1 | contig 29482 bp, 30 predicted proteins | sample 1588381 | NCBI WGS metagenome assembly OIZA01 (sample SAMN03283277) | human gut metagenome | biome: human-associated habitat; material: feces | host: Homo sapiens | place: Peru | collected 2012 | reverse complement strand
TGCAAGCATTCGACGAATCTTTGACGATATTTGCATGGCTCTGAATAGTTACAAAATGGATAAGAACAGTGGAGCCGCAAAAGTGGCTCCACTGTTTGTACTTGTGACAAAAACAAAGTGTTGACAAATGTCCGTGAAAGGAATAAAATACAAGCAGTTAAAGACATAAAGGCTGTGAAGAGAAGAGTAGGAGAAGAGATACGTCGCAGAGAGTCCCGGCTGGTGGGAAGGGATATGGAAGGCTTCTTTGAACATGGTCTCGGAGCTTTGCATCGACTTCGCATGAGGATAGGATATCCGACAGATGCGGACAGGCTGCAACGGGAGTACCCGTTATCGTACCTGACTATCGATAAGCGTTTGCCTGTCCGTAGTTGCAGAGGCCTGATCCCGTAAGAGATGGGCGAATTAAGGTGGTACCGCGGAAGAATGTTCCGCCCTTAAATTTTTATTTAAGGGCGGTTTTTTATTATGTCAAAAAGAGAAGAACTGATCAGGGAATATTGCAGACAGGTGAATGAAAGCCTGCATTTTATACAGAAATACATGGAAGGGATCGTTCCGGCGGGACGATGCAGCGAGGAACTGTATTGGGAGACCAAAAAGATCACAGAGGAATTGCAGAAGAGTGATCGTGAACAGACCGCTTTGATCCGGGCCTATCTGCAGGAGGCGGCACAGCTGTATGCGGAGGGTGAGCCCTGGAAGACCCGCATCACAGACCGCAGACGCTGCCGCAATACGATCCTGAATCACTTACAGATGCTGGCCAATGTCAGCTTCTGGTTAAAAGAGCAGGGAGAGCCGCTGGCAGAAGAAGTCTGCGGATGGCTGCTTGTACAGGAGACGGCAGAGGTACAGAAAGTCAGATCCGGCCAGAGTCTGGAAAATGCCAGAGAGATCTATCCGGTCGTGCAGAGAAAGAGAGCATAGGAGCGGTCGACTGCAAAAGTGCAAATCCGAAAATAAAATCCGTGGGGACGGCATATACTAGGCGTATGGTAAATATTGTATGATTGTAAGCCTGTATCCTGCAGGCGGATTGGAGTCTCATGTTAGAAGAACATTATCCTTTTGTCGCACAGCCCCTTCCCTACGAATATGATGCATTGCTTCCGGTACTGGATGAGGAAACACTGCATTTTCACCACGATAAGCATTATAAGACCTATGTAGATAAGCTGAACGCCACTCTTGCCGATTATCCGCAGCTACAGCAGATGTCCTTGACGGAACTGCTCACTTCGGAGGATAATAGACTTGCGTCCCTGCCGGAAGAGGCCCGGAAAAGTATTCACAATAACGGTGGCGGCGTATATAACCACCAGCTGTATTTTGACAGTATGCGAAGTCCGGCAGGACAGGAGCCCTGTGGAGCGCTGGAGGAGGCTCTGATCCGGGATTTCGGATCGGTGAGACAATGGAAAGAGCAGATGTCCCAGGCAGCCACGGGAGTCTTTGGTTCCGGCTGGGCATGGCTTGTGAGCGATCAGGACGGAGCCCTTGCGATCCTGACGACAGCGAATCAGGATGTCCCGGATCTGAAATTGTATACCCCCATATTTCCTGTAGATGTGTGGGAACATGCCTATTATTTACAGTACCAGAACCGCAGACCGGATTATGTGGAGGGATGGCATAAGCTGATCCACTGGAAAAAAGCAGGACGGCGTTATGAGCAGGTGCTTTGCAGACTGGAAAAAGCAGCCGGGGAAGCGGAAAAACTGCAGAACGATGACAGCACAGCAGAAGAAAACGATAGATAGCACAAGACTGCGGAACAGAAAGAGGAAATGAAAATGGAGAACAGACCGATCGTAAAAAAGGAACAGGTAGAGACCGTCTATGACAGCAGATTCATCAAAGTATTTGACCTGCAATATGAGCCGGGAAAACATTATTTTGACGCCACCAGAAGAAGCAAAGAGAATCTGGCCGCGGTAAAGAGTGACGGAGAATTCCGACAGATGCTGCCGGATGCGGTCAGTTGTGTTGTGATCCTAAAGATCAAAGGACAGGAGCCGAGACTTTGCTTAAGCCGTGAGTACCGTTACCCGGCGGGACAGTTCCTGTTAAGCGTTCCGGCAGGGCTGTTAGACCCGGAAGATACAGCACAAGCAAATCCCGTACTCCATGCAGCCATCCGGGAACTTCGTGAGGAGACCGGCATCACACTGGAAGAGACCGACAGCATCCGTCTGGTAAATCCTCTGGTATTCAGCACCCCCGGCATGACGGACGAGAGCAATGCACTGGTGCAGATTACCCTGAACCGAGAAGAAATGCCGAAAGTAAGTCAGGAAGGCGCCGTAGGTTCGGAATGCTTTGACGACTTCTTATTACTGACCAGAGAAGAAGCACAGAAAATCTTAAAAGACGGCGTGGATGACCAGGGACTGTTTTATCCCTTATATACCTGGGCAGCGCTGATGTGCTTTGTGACGGGAATGTGGGAATGACGGTTCTCCGGAATCATCAACAGATAAGAACTATACCGTCAGCGATGGTTAAAAATAAATATTGACATATATAGATAACCGATATATATTATAGACAAAGATATATATCGGTTATCTATATAAGGAGGTAAAAAAATGGCTGTGGATAAATCACTGATGTCGGGAAGTATGACGATGCTTTTGCTCAGATTGCTTGCGGAAAAGGATATGTATGGATATGAAATGATCGATACTTTACGCAGGAAATCCTGTAATGTATTTGAATTGAAAGCGGGAACGCTGTATCCGTTGTTACACGGTCTGGAAGCCAAGGGGCTGCTTACGGTATATGAGCAGGAATATGCGGGCAAGACGAGAAAGTATTACAGCATTACGAAAGAAGGCAGAAAATTACTGGAGACGAAGAAGGCGGAGTGGGAAGAATATCAGTCCGCGGTAGCCAGTGTTCTGGCAATGGGGGTATAGGCATGGAGACATATTTGGAAAAACTGTTGTCACAGATCCGCTGTAAAAAAGCCAGACCCTATATTGCCGAGGAAATAAGAGATCATATAGAGAGTCAGATCGAGGACAATCTTTCCGAGGGAATGACTTATGAGGAAGCAGAGAAAAATGCGGTTGCGGACATGGGAGACCCGGTAGAAGTTGGGATTTCTCTGGACAGGATCCATAAGCCCAAGATCGCATGGAAATTACTTTTGATAGTAGGAATTTTAAGCCTGTTGGGCATTCTGATACAGCAATCCATTCTTTTGCAGCCCGGTTATCAGGATTTGGAAACATGGAGACAGGAAGCATATCGGTATACTACAGAGGGGTTTGTCTCATGTATTGTGATAGGATTCCTTCTCATGTGTGTGATCTACTTTCTGGATTATACGGTAATTGCAAAGTACTCCAGGTTTATTGGAATATTTATACTTATTCTGGGAGGATTGCGGCTGACTGGCTTTTTCGGTGTGGATATTAATGGAGTCGGCAACTGGGTTGGATTTGGAATGTTCCGAGTGTCGATTACTTCCCTGATGATGTTCTATGTGCCGATTTATGGGGCTATCTTATATAAATACAGAAACGGTGGTGCTCTGGCATTGTTAAAAGCACTCCTATGGCTGGTTCTTCCGGTTTTCATTACGTTTTGGATTCCATGCCTCGGTGTTGCCGTCATCATGATGGTCAGTATGCTGATAGAACTTACGGTGGCTATTTGGAAGGGCTGGTTTAAAGTGCCTGTGAAAAAGACGATTATCGGTATGTGGATGCTTTTTACGGTTTTGCCTGTCCTGTTGCTGGCTGCAATGTATGCACTTCATATACTGGTAGTGTATCAGGAAGAAAGAATCCGGGACTTTTTATCTCGTTCCGGAAACGCATATTACATGACGTCCATGCTTCATAAATTTAATGAGAACATTTTACTTTGGGGAAACAGCGGAAACAATGTGCTCGAAGGTTTGCCGGAATTTAATAAAGATTACGTTTTTTCCTATATTCTGAACAGTTACGGAAAGTTAGCCGGAATTGTTGTGATCGTTCTTCTGGCGGCATTGGTGGTGTTTATGTTCGGAACTTCAGTTCGACAGAAAAATGAACTTGGCATGGTGATGGGATTCGGATGCGGAATGATCATTTTATTAAATATTTCCCTGAACCTCGCAGGAATTTTTGGTTGGGTTCCGCTGACGACAACGTTCCTGCCGTTCTTATCTGTTGGCAGAAATAATATTTTACTGTGCTATGCACTGGTGGGAATTATCCTGAGTATCTACCGGTACAAGGACGTATATCCCAAAAAACTTAAGGCATCACAGGTCTCCCTGCAGAAGACGATCACTTTGAACTTAAATGTGTAAAACTATAATACAGATAAAAGTCCATGAACAGAAAAACTGTCCATGGACTCAGACTGTAGACGAAACGCTTTTGGTCAGCATGCCAGAAGCGTTTTTCTTATCATCTGCGTATAGCGGAATCCGAGGTTTTGAACATATGAATCAGTTTTTCCCATTCGATAAAACGACTTTTGAGAGCGGGATAAGATATTGAAATTTTTATACTTTTTTGTAACAATGTAGAAAATGAAATCGTTATTCTATTTGGCAGGACAAAAAGGGGATAAGACATGATTTGCCTGATGATGATTGATGGAGAAGAGGAGAAAAGAAAGTTTGTGATCCTCTATGAAAAGTACAGGTGCCTGATGCTAAAAGTGGCGTGCAACATTTTGCAGGATAACTTTCTGGCGGAGGACGCGGTGCATGATGCATTTATGAAAATAGCCGGGAATATGAAGAAAATTGGAGAGGTGGATACTTTAGAAACAAAGCGTTATCTGATTACGGTAACCAAAAATGCGACCATTGATATATACCGGAAAAAGAAACGCCAGATCAACAGAGAAATATCCGTGGATGAATTGGGAGAGAGCAGCATTCCGTTATCTTATATGGAAACAGAAGTCGAAAATATATATTTTTATGTAACAAACATTAGAAGGTAATTCGTTATTAATGGTAAAGGAAGGTTACATATATGAAAAGAATCAAAAAATTAATACAAATTGTTACTTTATGTATGTGCATTTTTGCGGGTGGATGGGCAATGAGCGGCTGCGGAAAGCAGGAAATGATCCGCTGTGAATACACGAATGAGGCAGCAGGGTTTACTTTAAGCATAGCCAGACCAGCGGAATGGATGGCAGAGGTCCGGGAAGGGTGGCCGGCAACCGAGACAGAGGAAGCCAGTCCGGACGAAGGAATTCAGATTTATACGGATGACAGACAGGAAAACTGGATCTATTTGAGCAACCGGGTGTCTCCCTATTATGTGGTGGATTACAATGATTTGGAGACAGTGAAGGTGAATGAGGAACTCACGGCACTTCACGGAATGGCAACAGAGGGAGAACTGGTAAGGGAGTCCTATGTTTTTGAAGGTGATTTTACCGGATCTGGATGCTATGAACTGGAAATCCAGATGCAGGAAAAGGATTATAAGAAATATAAAAAACTGATTTCACAGGTAGTTGCCAGCTGCCGGATCGAGGAAGCGGAACTCAACAGTAATTAAATAGAAGAAGCCCATGCGCAGGCACATGACCTGCTCATGGGCTTTTTATAAAATTCCGCAGTTATGAGGGCAATACCGATAAAATCAATATCTCCACACTCATCATATCATTCATCCGTCCGGATTTCACGGCTTCCTCGGTCTCTACGCACTGCTTTACAGCATTTTTCAGCACGGAAGTCTTGAAGTGAGAGGCCTGCGCTACATATTTCCCGGCGGCAAAGGGCGGCACACCAATCTTGGAGGCAATGGTTTTGTTGTCGTGACCGCGGCTTTTTAATTCCTTGGTCTGGAGCAGGAGGTTACACTGTCTGGCGATCAGGAACAGCACCCGCATGGGAGGCTCCTTTAAGGCCAGCAGATCGTAATAGAGCTGCAGCGCCTTCTGGGGCTGCTTTTCCGCTATGGCATTTACCATGTCGAAGATATGATTGGTGATGCGGGTGGTGCAGACCGCTTCCACATCCTCCGCAGTGACCACATCCCGGTCCAGACAGTAACAGATCAGCTTTTCTAATTCCATCTGGATATTTTCCATGTCCGTGCCGGTCTTGGAGAGCAGCAGCTGTGCTGTATTCTCAGAGATTTTTTTCCCTTCTCTGCCTAAAATGCCGGCGATCCAGCGTTTCAGGGAGTTCTCATCCTGCACGGTGAACTCTGCCGCATAGCCTTTGGACTGTACAGCCTTGTAGAGCTTGCTGCGCTTATCCACCTCACTCTCCGTGAACACGAAAAAGGTGGTGTCGTTGGGGCTTGCCAGATATTCTGCCAGCTTTTCCCCGCCGGATTTGAAGAGTCCGGTGTCCTTGAAGAACATGACCCGGCGCTGTGCCAGAAAAGGCAGCGTCTCTGCCAGATCAATGACTTCCCCCAGAGAGAAATCCTTCCCCTGATAGAAATGGGTGTTCATTTCGTCGCCATCCTGACACAGAGCTTTGCGCAGACGGGTCGTGTACTGGTTTTTCAGATAACGTTCCTCTCCGTAGAGCAGGTAGATCTGTTTGAAATTGCCCGTCTTAATGTCTTCGTTGATCCGCTGCATGACGTGATCCTTTCCGGAAAAATAAGGTTTTCCCTGCATTATATTCCTAAAAGAGTATACCCCATTTCCTATTGAGGTTTCAAGGGGGGTATGCTAGAATAAAATTTAATAGCGCGACTTTGTGAATGGCGCGGGTCGAACGTGGAATGGCGCAGGTCGAACTACAATACCATAAGAGGAAGGAAGAGAAAAATGAGCAAGAAAAGCGGATTCATCCAGGAATTTAAAAAGTTTATTCTGAGGGGAAATGTAATGGATATGGCAGTCGGCGTGATCGTCGGCGGAGCATTTACCGCTATCGTTACTTCTCTGAATCAGGATATTCTGACACCGATCCTGGCAATCTTCGGAGGCACGGATTTTTCCAATTTATATGTAAAGCTGGGAAGCAGTGATACCGCACCGGTATTGATGTACGGTAATTTTATCACCGCAGTCATTAATTTTCTGATCACGGCATTTGTTATTTTCTGTCTGGTAAAATTCATCAATAAGCTGGGAGATACCCTGCATCACAAGGAAGAGACCCCTGCGGCACCTACGACGAAGAAATGCCCGTTCTGCAAGAGTGAGATCGCCATCGATGCTACAAGATGTCCTCATTGCACCTCACAGCTGGACGGAAGCAATAAATAGGAACAGGCAATATACAGACAGGACCGTGGAGGAAAGCATGGGAAAAATACACAGGAAAATAGCGGCAGCAGGCGTCTGCTGTCTGATGATTGGCATGCTGACAGGCTGCGGCAGTGATACAACGAAGATCAACGAAGGAATGCAGCTCGTAGAGACGCTGGACTATCAGGGAGCATTGAGCGCCTTTGACGAAGCGGAAGGACTGGGGGAGGACAGCCGATTGCTTGCAAGAGGCAGAGGAATCGCCAGTATGGGGCTGACGGAGTACGATCAGGCCGTGGAATATTTTACACAGGCACTGGAACTCAGTGACGGCTGGGTCCAGAACGTGGACTATGATATGAACTACTATCTGGCGGCAGCCTATACCAAGAACGGCCAGCCGGCGGAGGCGAAAAAAGTCTATGATGCGATTCTGGGACTGAAACCGGAGGAAAAGGATGCCTATTTCCTACGGGGATCCGTGGAACTGGAACTGGGAGATTATGAGAGTTCCAAGGCCGATTTCGACCGGGTGATCTCCATGGATCCGAAAAATTATGACAGACTGATCGATATCTATGAAGTCCTGGCAGAGCACGGCTACCGGGAAGTAGGACAGGAATACCTGCAGAATGTACTGGATACGGCCAAACAGCTGGATGCTTATGACAGCGGAAGGATCTACTATTATCTGGGAGAATACCAGAAAGCGTATCTTGCGCTGGAAGAGGCCAAGGATAAGGGTGGCGCGGACAGCTATCTCTATCTGGGCAGATCCTATGAGGCTACCGGAGATTATAATTACGCATCCAGTGTCTACAACAATTATCTGTCCAAGCAGGGGCCGAACGCAGAGATCTATAATCAGCTGGGCTTATGTGAAATGGCAAAGAAGGAATATCAGAAAGCGCTGGAGGCATTTCAGGCAGGAGAGCAGATCGAAGGCAACGAACTGATGCAGACCCTGTCCTTTAATGAGATCGTGGCATATGAATATCTGGAAGAATACCAGAAGGCGGCAGTTTTGTTAAAGATCTATTTACAAAATTACCCGGACGACCAGACGGCCATCCGGGAGCAGGCTTTTCTGTCTACCAGATAATGAAAACGGAATTTACAGATTTTCATCCGTGGCAGGGTTTTCCTGAGGGGACTCTGCCATTTGTCTTAATTCCAGCAGATCCAGATAATCCAGTAAAGAGGTGATATTCTGCGCATTAAAACGTCGAATGGTCTCCACCAGATCGGAGATCGTGACATCGTGAGCACATTCTTCGTGCAGTGTCTCCAGAGGATAGCGATAAGGAGTGCGGCCCAACAGATAATCGGTCGTGACTCCGAAATAGTCCGCCAGTCGTAATAATGCTTCCTGATCCGGAAAGTGGATATTGTTCTCATAGTTCGAGATGGTGCCAACGGATACTTTCAGTATGGCAGCCAGTTCTTTCTGATAGATCCCCCGTTCTTCCCGCAGGGATGCCAGAATCTCACCGAAACTCCTCATAATGCCTCGCATTCTGCCGCAGATGCAGCTATTTAAATGTTTTCTTTCAAGATTTGATAAAATCTATTTTACTATATTTTAGTTTTAAAGAAATACTAATTTAGAAATAGAGGAAAATAACAGATAAACATCTATATAATTTATCTTATCTAAAAACAAGAAAAATATCCAACGAAATCCATTGAGAAATCCTCTCATTAACACCTATTGCTATTTTTCAGAAAGCCGGATATAATAATCCAAGAGTTAGGTGCAACTAACTAATGAGTGAATCATGTGAAACTCCTCAGAGGAAACGGAGCTGCTGAATCCGCGGACTGCCGGGAGGGCATCTTCCGGGAGGAGTTTTTCAGCCCCTTATAAGGGTGCGGGATTCGCAAAAGAGAAGGTTTGGGAATAAAAAGTATAGAATAGAGGATAAAGGAGAAGAACGAAATGAACTATTTAGAGATTGAAAAAGTCATTGGGCGTGAGATTCTGGATTCCAGAGGCAATCCTACCGTAGAGGCAGAGGTAACGCTGGTAGACGGTACCATCGGACGCGGCATGGCACCCAGCGGAGCATCCACCGGTGAATTCGAGGCGCTGGAACTGAGAGACGGAGACAAGAGCAGATATCTGGGCAAGGGTGTCCAGAAGGCTGTGGAAAATATCAACACCGTGATCAACGAGACTTTACAGGGCATGGATGCTTCCGATATTTATGCCATTGATAAGGCAATGATCGATGTAGACGGAACCAAGGATAAGTCCAGACTGGGTGCCAATGCGATTCTGGCAGTATCCATTGCCAGCGCGAGAGCAGCAGCAATCTCTCTGGATATTCCCCTGTACCGTTTCTTAGGCGGTATCTCCGGTAACAGACTTCCGGTTCCCATGATGAACATTATCAACGGCGGCTGTCATGCACTTTCCTCCGGACTGGATGTACAGGAATTCATGATCATGCCGGTAGGCGCTTCTTCCTTCAAGGAATGCTTAAGATGGTGTTCCGAAGTATTCCACGCACTGGCTTCTATCCTGAAGGACAGAGGACTGGCTACTTCCGTAGGGGATGAGGGCGGTTTTGCTCCGGCATTGAAGTCTGATGAGGAAGCTATTGAGACAATCTTAGAAGCTGTAAAGAAAGCCGGCTATGAGCCCGGTAAGGACTTCAAGATCGCTATGGATGCCGCTTCCAGTGAGTGGAAGACCGGCAAGGTAGGCGAATACAAGCTGCCCAAGGCAGGCACCGTATTTACCTCCGAAGAATTGATCGCACATTGGAAGAAACTGGTGGAGAAATACCCCATCATTTCTATAGAAGACGCACTGGATGAGGAAGACTGGGAAGGCTGGAAGAAGCTGACCGCAGAACTGGGCGACAAGGTACAGCTGGTCGGTGATGATCTCTTCGTAACCAATACCGAGAGACTGGCAAAAGGAATCTCCCTTGGCTGCGGCAACTCCATCCTGATCAAATTAAACCAGATCGGATCCGTATCCGAGACGCTGGAAGCTATCAAAATGGCACACAAGGCAGGCTATACCGCTATTTCCTCCCACCGTTCCGGTGAGACCGAGGACACCACCATTGCGGACCTGGCAGTGGCACTGAACACCTGCCAGATCAAGACCGGTGCTCCCAGCAGAACCGAGCGTGTAGCAAAATACAACCAGCTGCTCCGTATCGAAGAAGAACTGGGTGCGGCAGCCGTATATCCCGGCATGGGCGCATTCAACGTTCAGAATTAAATTGCTTTTATCCAAAACTATTTTGGTTTCTCTTTTTCTCTTCAGGGACTGTTCGAAAGGACGGTCCCGTTTGCGTTTCTCTGAATAGTTCAGAAAATTTTTTTGAAATCTTGCAACATTTCCCTCTTCCCATCTGTATCTAAGATAGAACGGCAAAGAAAACGGCGTAAGATCCCGGGAACAGCCGAAGAAAGCCGCAGAAGAAAAATACATTTCATGAAGAGAGGAAAAATCCATCGGAGCGGAGACTGCCGGACAGACGGTAGCCGAAAACGAGGAGAAGATCCCTACAGAGAATATGGCAGAGTGGCTGGATGACTGGATCCGGTAAGGAATCCGGAGAAATTCCATATTGACTTTTCCAGAGACTCTGTGATAGAATCTCTCCGTTGCAAAAAACAGCATAGAGACATTAGGTAGGAATTGGAAACGACACATGTGCGCACTGCTCACTGATTAACGAACAACACACATGTGTCTTTTTGCGCTCATTTTTAGAAAAAGGAGGGCATCTATTCATGCCGAAAACAAGATTACAGAACATTATTTTCACCCTCATCATGGCATTCGTTATGGTGTACGCCATGGTCTGCTACAACATCGCACTGGACAAGGGAGGAATGACCAACGAGATCTTCCTGTTAGCGTTCCACGAGATCCCCATCATGTGGCCTATCGCCTGCATCCTGGAGTATTTTGTGGTGGAAAAGCTGTCCCGGAAGCTGGCATTCCGTATGGTATCCCCGGAGGATAAGCCTATTTTTATCATTTTGGCGATCTCTTCCATGATCGTATGCCTGATGTGTCCGGTGATGAGCTTTATCGCCACCTGTCTCTTTATGCATCCCGGCAGCCAGATCATAGCCCTGTGGCTGCAGAAGACCGTCCAGAACTTCCCCATGGCCCTGTGCTGGCAGATCTTTTTCGCAGGCCCCGGTGTGCGGAATGTTTTTGGATTTGTGGTAAGAAAAATCGGTAAATAGAGAGTTAGTGAAATAAATATTGGGAACCCGGACGAACTCCCGGAGCGGCAGAAGGCCCTCCGGGAGTTCTGCTTATCGATTCCACTAAAAGTAAAGGGTCTGTCTCCGAAGGAATATCGTGAGCAATAAGCGCACGGCGGTAAGAAAGGAGAGCAGCGATAAAGCTGAAGACTTATACATCGACCTATGAAAATAACACCCGTTCCACTGTGGAAGCACAGGTTGACTGGGTGTGGGTTGACAGAGTGGTGGAAATCGTAGTATTTTGAAACAGACCACTGTGGATAACAGTGGAAGTGATAATCTTTTATATTTTTATATAAAGAGATGAATGTTACGACAGAGGATACGGATATATGAAGATCTATTTGGTACGACACGGGGAAACTGCATGGAATCAGGCGGGACGGATTCAGGGACAGACGGATATCGATCTGAATGCCCAGGGATTTGCCCAGGCGGAGGAAGCGGCGGAGAGATTACGGGAAGTCCCGTTTGAGATCGCTTTCTGTTCACCACTTATCCGGGCCAGACATACGGCGGAGACCATTGTGAGAGACCGCAGAATTACGATCATAACGGATGAAAGACTGCGTGAGATCCATTTCGGCCCATGGGAAGGGAGGGATGTCCGGACGATCCGGGAGGGAACCAACAGCCCGTTTACGAATCCGGGGAGCTATATCCCACCGGAGGGAGCGGAAAGCTTTGCACAGCTGTACGCCAGAAGTGCTGCATTTGTGGAACAGGTGCTGTTACCTTTGGAGAGAAGCTATGAAACGGTATTGGTGGTGGCTCATGGGGGACTGAACCGCAGCATTCTGAATCCCATCCTGCATATTCCAGTCAGTGATTTCTGGCAGATCCATATGGGCAACTGCGCTACTGCAATTCTGGAATGCCGGAATGGGAAACTGACAGTTCTGGAATATATGGACAGTTCCAGCGCCAATACGAAAAGCAAATTACTATAAGGGAAAGATGAGAGACGGAAAATGCACATAGACAGAGAAGATATGCTGGAACTGACCAGAAGAATGACGGTATCACGCAACTGCTTTTCCAGAATTGCAGGAGCCTATATGGATGAAGAGGGCTTTATCGACGGGACTTTTAACACCCATTTCCTGAAGCTGTCCGGAAGCGAGAAGGAGAAAAATCTGAACATTGCCAAGACAGTACCCTATTCCAATACCAATGCGAACCTGAAAAACTACCGTCTGGATCCGGGAACCAGAAAGCCGGGCAGCGTTCTGCAGCTGCTGGAAGCATTGCGGCAGTGTGAACTGAAAAATGATGCATTGTTGTATTCCCTCTATGAATATATTGGAGAGAGATACCAGCCGGGATATCCTTATGCCATTTATCTTTTCTTCGGCAGCTACGATGTACCCACCAAGGGAAAAGACAAGGAGAACCAGTGGGAGTCAGAGGAGGTCTACCAATTTCTCATCGGTACTATCAGTCCGGTGACCGGGGATTACGAGGCCGGGAAACCGGAAGCGGGATTTTTGTATCCGGCTTTTGCCAACCACAGCACGGACATGGATGGTATCAATATCTACCAGGTGGAGGAAGGGGCGCAGTTATTTGCAAAAATACTGGGTGTACAGGCTTGACAGAAATGCATTTCTTCCTTATAATACGCTCTGGAACAAAATGAATAACCGGTCATAAAACCCGTAAGGGCAGTGGATTTTTCAAGATATGGATCTTATTTTCGCCACACAGCAGAAATGTTGTGTGGCGTTTGTTGTTTAAGGAGAATAGAAAATGAACCAGACTTACATGAAAGAAAAGAAGATATTTCCCCTTGTCATGTCCATGGCACTTCCAATGATGCTGTCCATGGCATTTAATTCCCTCTATAATATTGTAGACAGCTATTTCGTGGCAAAATTAAGCGAAGATGCCATGACGGCGTTGTCTTTGGTCTATCCGGCACAGAATCTGCTGACAGCAGTGGCAGTGGGATTTGGCGTGGGGGTCAATGCCATGATCTCCTTCTATCTGGGAGCACAGAATCAGGAAAAAGCAGATAAGACGGCGACCCAGGGCATGGTATTGGGAGTATTGCACGGTGTGCTGCTCATGCTCCTGTTCCTCTGCGGTATGAACTGGTTCTTAGGAATGTTTACGAAGAGTGATGCGGTGCGGGCACTGGGTATGGAATATTCCAATGTGGTATTCCTGTTCTCCACAATCGTCACCGGAGGCATTACATTGGAGAAGATATTCCAGGCGGCGGGACGGATGCGCGCCACCATGGTCAGCATGATCGCCGGATTTGTGACGAATATCGTTCTGGATCCGCTGCTGATTTTCGGTATCGGACCGTTTCCCCGGATGGAGATCGCCGGAGCGGCGCTGGCCACCGGCATTGGTCAGGTGATCACGTTACTGGTATATCTCATCTATTATGTAGCAGATCCCCTGCCGGTGAAACTGCGCAGAAGTTATCTGCGCCCGGAGGGAGAGATCTGCGGTAAGACTTACGGCATCGGTATTCCGGCGACCTTGAACATGGCGCTGCCTTCTCTGTTAATCTCCGCACTGAACGGTATTCTGGCGGCGTATTCGGGAGCGTATGTGCTGGTACTGGGCGTGTATTATAAACTGCAGACTTTTATCTATCTGCCCTCCAACGGTATCATTCAGGGCATCCGTCCGCTGATCGGCTACAACTACGGAGCCGGGGAGCGGAAGCGTGTGGAGCAGATCTACCGGCTGACACTGGAACTGACGGCCGGGATCATGGCCATTGGTACGGTACTGTGCTGGCTGATCCCCGGAGGACTGATCGGGCTGTTCACCGAGAACCCGGAGACCATTACCATCGGCATCACGGCACTGCATATCATCAGTCTGGGATTTATTCTGTCTGCGGTGTCGGTGACCAGTTCCGGTGCGCTGGAAGCGTTGGGACAGGGCATGGCCTCCCTGGTGATCTCTGTGATGCGGTATGTGGCGGTTATTATTCCGGCTGCATTTGTGTTGAGCCGTATGGTAGGTGTGACCGGTGTGTGGTGGGCTTTTGTCTGCACGGAGAGCGTGACTGCGGTGGTGGCGTATGTGCTGTACCACAGGGTGTGGAAGAGGGCGTAAAGCCGAATGCCGTTCACTCCGCGCCATTCGCAAAATCGCCTCTTCGAGGCTTTCCGCTGCTACGCAGCTGCTTTTGCTCATGAGACGGCGCTCCCCTCGTCACTTTGCACAGAGACGGCTCCTTACGCAAGCGTAAAGCCGTCTCTGCACAAAGCGACGGGTGAACTGATGTATACACAATATCTGGTATCCTTTCATTGACTTCCCCCACAAAGTATTGTAGAATAGACCGTGATAGGTTTTACGGGCAACGGCCCATGGGGACACGAAGTCAAGGGGGTACATAAGATGTTTCAGGTAATCAAACGAGATGGTTCCAAAGCGGACTTTACATTGACGAAGATCAATGATGCCATTATGAAGGCTTTTACTGCAACGCAGATGAGCTACAATAATGACATTATTGATCTTCTTGCGTTACGGGTGACCGCAGATTTCCAGAAGAAGGTGGAAAATGACGAGATCCATGTAGAGGATATTCAGGACAGTGTGGAGCGGGTTCTTGGGCAGGCCGGCTATGAAGAGGTGGCCAAGGCTTATATTCTGTACCGCAAGCAGCGGGAGAAGATGCGTACCATGAAGTCCACGATCTTGGACTACAAGGATGTGGTCAACAGCTATGTCAAAGTGGAGGACTGGCGTGTGAAGGAGAACTCTACGGTAACCTATTCCGTAGGTGGCCTGATCCTGAGCAATTCCGGTGCGGTGACGGCCAATTACTGGCTGTCCGAGATCTACGATGAAGAGATCGCAGAGGCACACCGCAATGCGGATATCCATATCCACGATCTGTCCATGCTGACCGGCTATTGCGCCGGATGGTCCTTAAAGCAGCTGATCAAGGAAGGACTGGGCGGCATCACCGGCAAGATCACTTCCGCTCCGGCGAGACACTTATCCGTGCTGTGCAACCAGATGGTAAACTTCCTGGGGATCATGCAGAACGAATGGGCGGGAGCACAGGCATTTTCTTCTTTTGATACCTATCTGGCCCCCTTTGTAAAAGTAGATAATTTAAGCTATCCAGAAGTGAAAAAATGCATCGAGGCATTTATTTACGGCGTCAATACCCCCAGCCGCTGGGGCACGCAGGCTCCTTTTTCCAATATCACACTGGACTGGACGGTGCCCGATGATCTGGCAGAGCTGCCGGCTCTGGTAGGCGGTGTGGAGATGGATTTCAAATACAAGGATTGTAAGAAGGAAATGGACATGGTCAACAAGGCATTTATCGAGACCATGATCGAAGGCGACTCCAACGGCCGCGGTTTCCAGTATCCGATCCCCACCTATTCCATTACGAAGGATTTTGACTGGTCCGACACCGAGAACAACAGACTGTTATTTGAGATGACTGCCAAATACGGTACCCCGTATTTTTCCAACTATATCAACTCCGACATGCAGCCCAGCGATGTCCGCAGCATGTGCTGCCGACTGCGCCTGGATCTGCGGGAACTGCGTAAGAAGACCGGAGGATTCTTCGGCTCCGGCGAGAGCACCGGAAGCGTGGGCGTCGTCACCATCAATATGCCCAGAATCGCTTATCTGTCTGCCAACAAGGACGAATTTTACGCAAGACTGAATCATATGATGGATATTGCAGCCAGATCCCTGAAGATCAAGCGCGGTGTCATCACGAAGCTTTTGAACGAGGGACTGTATCCTTATACCAAACGGTATCTGGGAACCTTTGAGAATCATTTCTCCACCATCGGTCTGATCGGCATGAACGAGGTGGGCTTAAACGCCAACTGGCTGAGAGCGGATATGAGCGACCCGAAGACCCAGGAATTTACCAAAGAAGTACTGAACCATATGAGAGAGCGTCTGTCAGATTATCAGGAGCAGTATGGCGACCTCTATAATCTGGAGGCCACGCCTGCGGAGAGTACCACGTATCGTCTGGCAAAGCACGACAGAAAGCGCTGGCCCGGCATCAAGACGGCAGGAAAGCCCGGAGATACGCCCTATTATACGAACTCCTCCCATCTGCCGGTGGATTATACCGTGGATATTTTCGATGCACTGGATATACAGGATGAATTGCAGACACTGTATACCTCCGGCACGGTGTTCCATGCATTCCTGGGAGAAAAGCTTCCCGACTGGAAGGCAGCGGCTTCTCTGGTACGCACTATAGCTTCCAATTACAAGCTGCCGTATTATACCCTGTCTCCGACCTATTCCATCTGTAAGGAGCACGGTTATCTGGCAGGGGAAGTGAAGATCTGTCCTCATTGCGGAGCAAAGACGGAGGTCTACAGCCGTATCACCGGTTACTATCGTCCGGTGCAGAACTGGAATGACGGTAAATTGCAGGAATATGCCAACAGAACGGAGTATGATATCGCCCATTCTTCTCTGAAACGTCCCATCAGAAGTGTGGTGACTTTATCCGATTTTGCAGAGGATGTGGAGGTAAAGGTGGAGCAGCCGCAGAACATCCGGTATCTGTTCACGACAAAGACCTGCCCCAACTGCAAATTGGTAAAGGAATACCTGAAAAATGTACCCTACGTGACCATTGATGCGGAGGAGAACATGGAACTGGCAAGACGTTACGGCGTGATGCAGGCCCCTACACTGGTGGTCGTAAACGGTGACAGCCACAAAAAGTATGTAAATGCTTCAAATATCAAGAAGTACGTTGACCAACTGACATTAGTTGGGGTAGAATAGAGACAGGTCAGGAGGCATCGCCCGAAGGCGGTGCCTTTGCTGTGTAATAATATAAATGCAAAGGCAGATTCATTGCAGAACGGAGGAAATATGATCAACAAACTGATCGCTCGAATCAAAGAAACCAACGCACCGATCGTGGTAGGACTGGATCCTATGATGAAATTCGTGCCGGAATATATTAAGAAAGCAGCATTCGCCGAATACGGCGAGACACTGGAAGGTGCTGCGGAGGCCATCTGGCAGTACAACAAGGGGATTGTGGATGCTATTTATGATCTGGTGCCCGCTGTGAAGCCTCAGGTGGCAATGTATGAGCAGTTCGGCATTCCCGGCATGGTGGCATTTAAGAAAACTGTGGATTACTGTAAGGAGAAAGGCCTGATCGTCATCGGCGACATCAAGCGTGGCGATATCGGTTCCACTTCCGAAGCATATGCGGTAGGCCATCTGGGCAAAGTACAGGTAGGCAGCAAGAGTTATTATGGTTTTGACGAGGATTTCGTGACCGTGAACCCTTATCTGGGATCTGACGGTGTCAATCCTTTTGTGAAGATCTGCAAGGAAGAGAAGAAGGGGATTTTCGTACTGGTGAAGACCTCCAATCCCAGCAGCGGCGAGTTCCAGGATCAGCTGGTGAACGGCAGACCGCTGTATGAGCTGGTAGGAGAAAAGGTAGCGGCCTGGGGAGCTGACTGCATGGGCGATTCCTACAGCTATGTAGGCGCTGTCGTAGGAGCCACTTATCCCGAACAGGGCAAGGTACTGCGTAAAGTAATGCCCAAGGCATTTATCCTGGTGCCCGGTTACGGCGCACAGGGCGGTAAGGGTGCAGATCTGGTACATTTCTTCAATGAGGATGGGCTGGGTGCCATCATCAACTCCTCCCGTGGCATCATTGCTGCATACCAGCAGGAGAAATACGCACAGTTCGGCGAACAGAATTATGCGGATGCATCCCGGGCAGCCGTACTGGATATGCGTGAAGACATCGCACAGGCACTGGCAGCACGCTAAGAAGCAGATATTCCCTTTTGACAGATACTATATGGGGATAGGTTTATGTGTCTGAAGGCATAATATACAATGTATGGGGTGTCCGCAAGCGGACAGATGGGAGAACAGAGGATGAGAGAAAAGTTATATATTACCTTCCATTCGGAGGATGATATCAGACATTTTGTAGATACCTGTAACGAATTCGATGATGCCATCGACATCCGGGTGCATAAGATGAGCACGGATGCCAAGTCTATTCTGGGAATGCTGCTGATGAAGACGGAAGAACCGCTGGAGATCGAATACGCCTGCTATGATGACGAAGACAATTACGAAGAATTCAAGCATGCCATCCTGGAAAAATATGACGTAAAAGTCGTACAGACTGTGGAAAAACAGGCAGAAAATAAAATTGTTTGAAAAAATTGAAAAATTCTATTGACATTTTTCCCTGCAACAGTTACAATACATACTGTTGCAGGCGAGAAATCCTGTAAACGATAAATGTACGTGTAGCTCAGCTGGATAGAGCGTCTGGCTACGGACCAGAAGGTCGTGGGTTCGAATCCTGTCACGTACATCGGAAGCCCCGGAGATGATGTCTCCGGGGTTTTTTAGAAAATTTCTATATTTTTCTTAATATATCCTATAATTTTCCCTAAATTATAATCTGGGATGCTTTATAATAATCGTAAAATAAAAGAAGGTATTCTGAAGTAGAGATTGTGCTGCTACACACCCCATGGGTCAAAAGAAATGTGGGAAGGGGTACACCCACCGGAATACCTTCTTTTTTGTATGCATTCAGAATGGTATTTTAGAAAAGTTTTAGAAATACTTCCCGATCCGTATATTTACGTGGTACTTATGTCATGCTAAAATGATGGTGTAAATGGAGGAAATCGTGGAAGTATGAACAAACAGGAATTTGTGGACCGACTGCGGATGGCGTTGAACGGGCGTGTCTCTCCCGGCCTGGTCATGGATAATGTGAATTATTACGAAGATTATATAAATACAGAGATCCGCAAGGGCAGGACGGAAGAGGAAGTCTTGGAGAGCCTGGGAGATCCGAGGCTGATCGCCCGCACGATCATTCAGACCAACGGCAGCGACAACCGCTCCGGATACCGCAACACGGTCTATGGCAATGGAGAGTACCGGGAAGCGGCAGGACAGAATCTGCACCACAGTTATACGGAGGATGCGGAGAACGGATACGGGAAACATCAGAACAAAGTGGCAGATGCGCTTTCGAAGCTTCCGGGCTGGGTGTGGCTGATACTTGGAATTCTGGTCGTAGTACTGATCTTCAGTGCGGTATTTTCCGTATTGTCATTCCTGGCACCGGTATTGATCCCGATCGTGGTAGTATTGTTCCTGGTGAAATTATTCCGGGACTGGCTCAATTAGGGACTATATAAAACAGCGATTCAGAGTTACGCAATTCACAAATAATAATATAGCCGAAGGACCTTACAGATGCGGACAGCTTACGGTTACTTCGGTTATATTTATTGGCTCTGAACAGTTCCAACGTAAAGAGCCACCAGGGGGAAGCTGGTGGCTCTCATGAGGGGAGTATAAATAAATAATACATAAGGGTGCAAATAGAATCATGAAGGGGTTTCTATTTACAATTCTGATTATAGTACTAATGATACAAAAATGCAAGAAGAAATTTAGTTCTAAAGTACCATAATTTTAGAGCATATTTTTGTGCGAAATAGACATACTACTCCTGTAACTAAAAAAGATATTTCCTATCAGGAGGTCACAAATATGTCTAACAATTATGAGCAGAACAATCAGAACAAGTATAACAACTCTTACGATGAGAGCGAGAACAGCAAGAACAGTCAGAACTCCCAGAATAAGCAGAACAGCCAGAATCAGAATAAGAACAAGAGCAACAACAAGGAGCAGAACAAGAACTGCTAGTCTGGTGCATAAGTTAAGTTTTTCCGGGGCTGCCGTAAGGCAGCCCTATTTACATATTTTCAGAATCCATATATAATAATTTCATGTGTGTAACTATTGAAGACAGAGATCCGGAGGAACGAATGAGACGTTTTGAATTGATTGCTCCCTGCCATTTCGGTATGGAATCAGTATTAAAAAGAGAGATTACAGATCTGGGATATGATATTACAGAAGTGGCGGATGGCCGCGTTACCTTTTTCGGGGATGAGGAGGCCTTGTGCAGAGCCAATATTTTCCTGCGCACCGCAGAGCGCATCCTCATCAAAGTGGGAAGCTTTCATGCGGAGACTTTTGAAGAACTGTTTCAGGGAACGAAGGAACTGCCCTGGGAAGAGTATATTCCTAAGGACGGGAAATTCTGGGTAGCCAAGGCAGCCAGCGTGAAATCCAAACTGTTCAGCCCTTCAGACATTCAGTCCATCATGAAAAAGGCCATGGTGGAACGCCTGAAGGCACAGTATGACATCAGCTGGTTCCCGGAGGACGGTGCCAGCTTCCCTATCCGTGTATTCCTGATGAAGGATGAAGTGACCGTGGGACTGGACAGCACCGGAGAATCCCTGCATAAGCGGGGCTACCGGAAGCTGACGGCGAAGGCTCCTATTGCAGAGAATCTGGCGGCGGCACTGATCGAACTGACCCCGTGGAATGCGGGCAGGATCCTGGTGGATCCCTTCTGCGGAAGCGGCACTTTTCCCATTGAGGCAGCCATGATGGCAGCCAATATGGCACCCGGCAGGAACCGCAGCTTTACGGCGGAAGAATGGCCTCATATTATAGGGAAAAAGGTATGGTACGATGCCATGGACGAAGCGGAAGAGATGATCGATCTGTCAGTAGAGACCGATATCCAGGGCTATGATATCGATGAGGACATGGTGAAGATCGCCAGAGAGAATGCACGGATGGCGGGGGTGGACAAGCTGATCCATTTCCAGCGCCGTAGCGTGGAGGACCTTCATCATCCGAAAAAATACGGTTTTATCATTACGAACCCTCCCTACGGAGAGCGTTTGCAGGATAAGAGTCAGATGCCGCAGCTGTACAGAACCATCGGTGAGAGATTCCGGGAACTGGATTCCTGGAGCATGTATCTGATCACGGCCTATGAGCAGGCGGAGAAGGACATCGGCAGAAAAGCGGACAAGAACCGCAAAATTTATAATGGAATGATGAAGACCTACTATTATCAGTTCCTGGGACCGAAGCCTCCGAAGAGAAGAGACGTGTAGAAGCAATGAAAAAAATATTACAGATCAGGGATCAACAACAGAATAACCGCATCACCCTGATCCTCTGGCTACTGCTGGGAGGGCTTGCGTTTGGCGGTATGCTCTGGGTTGCAGCCCACAAGACGGTAGTGATCTCTTCCCTGAGCCAGGAGCAGGGCGGGCTGGTCACGGAGAACCAGACGGAACGGAATCATGAAATGCAGTTGACCATGACAGAAAACCGGAAGGTGGACAGGGAGATCTGCATTCCGCTGGAGACCGGTACCAAAGCGGAAAATGTGGTGGTGGAGAATCATTACATGGAACGGGAACTCTGGATTTATGTACAGAACGGCAGAAAAACATTCTACCGGGATCACCAGCTGACTGGAGATTTCAGTCTGGTGGAAAGCGGTATCTGCGAGGCGCAGAATGAAGGGGTGCTGTTAAGACTGCCTGTAAAGGAAATTCTGGAATATCACAGCACACTGGAAGAGAACACCTTGAAGATCGATTTCGTCAAACCCAGAGAAAATTACGACTGCATCGTAGTGCTGGATCCTGTGGGAGGTGGAAGAGAAAGCGGAGTGACCGCATCCGGATGTGCAGAGAAGACGATAGCGCTGGAAGTGGCCAGACAGACAGCTCAGATCATGGAAGGAAGCAAGGTAAAAGTATACCTGACCCGTACTGAGGATGCAGAGGTGTCGCAGGAGGCAAGACGCAGCTTTGCTGACTGGGTGGACGCCGATCTGTATCTGGAGATCGGATTATCGGCGGATGCCGAAGACAGTGGCACCTATGGGATCCGGGGAGAATATAATGATGAATATTATCTTCCGGATTTCGGAAATGTACAGTGGGCAGATGATGTGACCAGACAGGTTACGGTGGCTGCCAGCAACAGAGCCATCGGATTGTTCCCGGCAGCGGAAGATGACATTCTGTGGCAGCTGAAGATCCCCGCAGCCAGAATTTCTCTCGGCTATGTGACAAACAGCACGGAGAGACAGCTGCTGGAGCAGGAGAGTTATCAAAAAAAGCTTGCGGAAGGTATTGCAGAAGCGATTTTCGAGGTTTATACTAATACGCAATGATGAATAAATAAGAACGGAAAGGCATGAGGAGTAAGATGCAGGGAAGAATCGTATTTGCGACCGGCAATGCCGGTAAGATCAAAGAGATCCGCATGATCATGGAAGATACCGGTCTGGAGGTCGTATCCATGAAGGATGCGGGGATCCGGGCAGACATTGAGGAGAATGGCAGGACCTATGAGGAAAATGCACTGATCAAGGCCCGTGCTGTGGCAGCTTTCACGAAAGACATTGTGATGGCGGATGACTCCGGACTGGAGATTGATGCGCTGAATAAGGAGCCGGGAATCTATTCCGCCAGATATCTGGGAGAGGATACGCCCTATTCCATTAAAAATGCCAATCTGATCCAGAGACTGGAAGGAGTGCCGGAGGAAGAGCGTACCGCACGCTTCGTCTGTGCGATTGCAGCGGTGCTGCCGGACGGCAGAGAACTCACCACCAGAGCCACCATCGAAGGCCGGATCGGCTACGAAGAGAAGGGAGCCAACGGCTTCGGCTATGATCCCATTTTCTATGTGCCGGAATTCGGCAGGACCACGGCGGAGTTGACAGAAGAAGAGAAGAATCAGGTCAGCCACAGAGGCAAGGCCCTGGAACTGATGAAAGAGGAACTGAAGAAATATGAAGATATTGATCGTAAGTGATACCCATAAAAAGAATGAGAATTACTTCAAGGTACTGGAAATGCATCACCCGGATATGGTGATCCACTGCGGAGACGCGGAGGGCAGCGAGTATGCGCTTTCCTCTGCGGCAGAGTGTCCGGTCTATATCGTGCTGGGCAATAATGACTTTTTCTCGGATCTTCCCAGAGAGATCACGCTGGATATCGGACCCTATAAGGTCTGGGTGACCCACGGACATAACTATTATGTATCCATGGGAAATGAGACCATCAAAAAAGAAGCCATTGATCGTGGAGTGGACATTGTATTGTACGGACATACCCATCGTCCCGTGATCGACATTGATGATGATATTATTGCAGTGAACCCGGGAAGCCTGTCTTATCCGAGGCAGGAAGGCCGGCAGCCCTCCTATGCGATCATGGAGATCGACAGAGAGGAAAAGGTACATTTCACCATAGCGTATCTTCGTTCGTAGTGCACATAACTTGCCTCTTGACAGAAGGAAAAAATCTAGGTTATAATTACTCCTGCGTTGCGGGTAAACCGCAGTAACGCAGCCCCGGGGTGTGGCTCAGCTTGGCTAGAGCACCTGGTTTGGGACCAGGGGGTCGCAAGTTCGAATCTTGTCACCCCGACGATTGATAGACCGAGAAATGACGAAAATACGTCATTTCTCGGTCTTTTTATTTCGAAAATTTTATATTACCAGATATTACTAGTATTACTATTCGATTTTGGCATAAATACGTGGCTTTTTATTTTAAAAGAAGCGTTCTTTCTTTTCGAGGTAGGCTTCATGTTCTTCTCTCGACATGCAGACTTTCCCGATGGGCGTGTCATATTCCTGACGGTCATTCAGAAGGCGTACATCGATGTACTGATCGATCGCCTGTCGAATATCTTTAAGCTTTGCGCTGGTGTCTGCATTGTCACTCTGAAAATTCATCAGCTGATCGAGGTAGCCCTGTGCGCGTACCTGCCGGAAGCTCTCGGTATAGACGAGTCCGAAGACGAAGGCCATGTGGCCGATCATGAAGTCGATGGCGGTGCGAGAGTACGTGCGGTCGACATTGCGCGCATGCATCACGTCATCGTACACCTGATCGGTGATGGACGCGGTACGGAAGGCTTCCTCCGGGAGATCGTAGATCTCACTGCGTGGTGTTTCGCAGTTTACACGCAGGATGTCGATTTTATCTGCATCCCGCAGGATGGTTGCGAAGCGGTACTCGCGTGCACTGAGCTCCTCCGGGAGTCGGTACACGTTGTGGAGCCTTATCGTCTTTTCGAGGAGCGCAAGCTCATCCTCCTCTGCGTCATCCACGAAGAGACGGAGCTTTCCGTCATGGAAGAGGATATCCGCGCTCAGCATCGCATGATTACAGGACAGACGATCCTGAAAGGTATGATACTGGCGGAGCTGCTCGAAGCGGCCGATGTCATGGAGCATGCCGCTGAGCCAGGCGAGATCACGGTCAGCCGCGGACAGTCCGAGATCTTCCGTGATTGCATCGCACATCGCAGCGACCCGGTAGGTGTGGTCCACCTTCAGCTTCACCTTCACATCGCTAAGGTCATAATCTGATACATAGGTTTTAAAGGCCTCTTTGACATGCATTCGATCGATGTTCACCATTCAGGCCTCCCGAAGAATCGCGTCCAGCTTTCGGAGCAGCTCTTCTTTCGTTTCATAGGTGTCGACATGGAAATACGCGTCACCACGGAGCATCGCACTGAGCTGTGTCTCAGACGGGCGGTAGAAGATATAGCATGGCTTTCCGTAGTGTTCGCCGGCACAGAGCTCATAGCCGACGCCGAGGGACGGGCGGGTGCACTCTGCGATGAGAAGATCCGAGGTGCGCAGCCAGGTCATATCCTGATTATAGATGTCCTGATCCTTGACCCCCTGCTCGCGTGCATTGAGGTCTGTCGCGCCGATATGCTCGGTGAGTACGATGTCCGTCTCCTGAATATGCCGGATGATGTCCCGATAGAGCGCGGCATCCTCACGACCACCACGGATCGAACCTGCGAAATAAACTTTTTTATCCATTTTAAGTTCTCCATTTTCTGATGATTATCTGCAGTATTTCAGCGAAGGAGCAGGAGTGAACCTTGCACCATTTCTGATCATCCTTAATTTTCGCTGAAATATTTACGGCTTTTCTATTATAATAGTTAAATAATCAGAAAGTGGAAGTGAAAATCATGATAAAGCTGCACAAACGACGGAACATCCGTGCCGGCCTGCTCTTAACCGGCTCACTTATACTGATCGCGCTCAGTGCCTGCGGGCGCAGCGGCGCGGAGGATACGCCGGGGTTCGCCGACATCCCCGAGTATCAGAAGCTGACGATCTATACCGCGCATAAGGCGGAGGTCTATCGACCGATCATCCAGGAGTTCGAGGAATCCACGGGTATCTGGGTCGAGGTCCGTGCGGGTGGCACGACCGAGCTGCTCGAGGATCTGCAGGATATGCAGAACGCGTCGAAGCATGAGGTTGATGTCATGTTCGGCGGCGGCATCGAGATGCTGGAAGCGTATAAAGACTGCTTTCAGCCTTATCAGTCGCCGCTGGAAGCGAAGCTGGATCCGATCTATCTTTCACCGGATCACTACTGGACGCCTTTCACCGAGCTTCCGATCGTGTTTATCTATAACAGTAAGATCGTGCAGCCGGAGAGTGCACCGCACAGCTGGCAGGACTTCCTCGACGGCAGCTGGAAGGGCAGTATCAGCTTTGCGGATCCATCCATGTCCGGCACGAGCTACACGATACTCGAAACCATGAAGGATGCGACGCAGCTTCCGGAGGAGGAAATCCTCACGAAGTTCTGCGATGACCTCGACGGGCATCTTGCGAAGGGCTCCGGAGAGGTACTCACGGAGGTCGCCAACGGTGACCGGCTGGTGGGCATCACCCTCGAGGAGAGTGCGCTGAAGGAGATCGCACGTGGCAGTGATGTCGGCATCAGCTATCCGACGGAGGGCACCTCCGCGGTTCCGGATGGTACGGCCATCGTGAAGAACGCCCCGCACCCGGAAAATGCCGAGCGCTTCCTCGACTTCATCCTGAGCGATCCGGTGCAGCGCTATACGATTTCCCCGCTGTTCCGACGCTCGGTCCGTACGGACCTGTCCACGAACGATAAGACCGTGGGGCTGCGCATCCTCGCCTTCGATATCGAGGAAGCCAGTGGACGTCAGGCGAAGGTACTGCAGGATTTCTGGCAGATCTGGGAGGAACGTTATGCTTGAGTACATCAACAAGTCCTACCGTCGCCAGCTGATGTTCTACTTCACCCTGGTATCCGTCGTTCCGCTCGTACTGAGCGGACTGCTGCTCGTCGGCATGTTCCGTACGCGCGTCCACCGCGAGTTCGCCACCCAGGACCTCGGGAAGCAGCAGCTGATCGAGCAGCGTCTCGAGGAGCACTTCTCGACCGTGGAGGAGGTCATCACGCAGATTGCGGACGATGCAGATATTCAGAAAGCATTGGCCCAGGGTACCGTTTCGTCCTCGAACATCTATGCGGCCCTCTACCGTGAAACACAGGCGATCCGTCCTTTCTCGACGGTCGATATCTACACCGGCGAAAAGCGTATCTACACGACAGATCGCGGTACGGTGTCGAAGACCCTGCCGTCTGATTTCGGCATCATCGCCCGTCTCGAGACGCAGCCGGAGGCGACGGCCTACGTCCTGAACTACGATGGCATCTACACCCAGGAAACGAGTCTTCAGATCGGTCGTAAGATCAATGCCCATGCCGGCTACGTCATCGTGACGATCAATCAGAGCGATTTCGAAAACATACTGAAGGAGAGCTATAACGGCAACGAAGGGGTCCTCCTGCTGAATGCTTACTGGGAGCCGATTTATGCCGGCGGGAACCTCGCTTCCGGGGCGAACCTTCAGCTTTTCCGGACGAACCATCTGGAGGGGCGACGCCTGAATGAGACATTCGCCGACAATCTCTATGCGACCACGGTCGGCGACACGGGGCTGACGCTCGTCTACATGACGCCACCGGCACTCAGTGAGGACATCTTCCGTATGATGTTCATGATGCTGCTGATCATCACGGTACTGGTACTCATCGGGAGTCTCACGCTGTCCGGCTATGTATCGAATTTCCTCGCCCAGCCGATCCAGAAGCTGAGTGACGGCATGCGGGCCCTGCGCCATGGAGATCTGAGCGCCCATGTGGAGCTTCCGCGGGATGACGAGCTCGGGCAGCTCGCCGATGGCTTCAATAAAACGACGGTACGGATCCGCCGGAACATGGAAGAGCGGGTGCAGCAGCAGAAGCATCTCAACGAAACCGAGATGCGGATGATGCAGGCACAGCTGAATCCGCACTTCCTCTATAACACACTCGACACCATCAAGTGGGTGGCGAAGGCCCATCAGGTGCCGGAAATCGTCACACTCAGCTCGGATCTCGCGAAGATCCTCCGCCGAAGCATCTCGGGGCGCGAGTTCGAAACGCTGCAGGAGGAGCTCGAGCTGCTCGAAAGCTACTGCAATATCCAGGAGCTGCGCTTCGACGACTCCTTCAGCTTCGAGGTCGAGGTACCGGAGGAGCTGATGAGCTGCATGGTGCCGAAGCTGATGCTGCAGCCGATCGTCGAAAATGCCATCATCCATGGCCTCGAGGGCGTCGAGGATGGACTCGTGAAGGTCACCGCCCGCCGGGTGGAAGAGGAGCTCGAAATCCATGTGCTGGATAACGGCTGTGGCATCGAGGATGCCTTCATCGAGATGGTGAAGAAGCATGATGGAAAGCTGCTGAGCGGTCACCTCGGTTTCGCGAACGTGGATTCGATCATCCGTCTGAATTATGGGTCGCAATATGGAATCGATATCGTGCGGCTGCCGGAAGGGGGTACGGATGTCGTGCTGCGACTGCCGTACCAGAAAGAACAGATGGGGTAAAGCGCATAGATAGTGGTTCCCCATAGAAGATCACCCGTGGGATATACGACCAGGGGTGAGGAGGTTTATTATGACATCAGTATTAGTCGTCGATGACGAAAAATTCGTCCGGGAGGGCATCGTCCAGGGAACCGACTGGAAGAGTGTCGGCTGTGAGGTGGTCGGACAGGCGAAGAACGGAGAGGAGGCCCTCGCGCTGGCGCGCACGCTACATCCGGCGCTGATCGTCACCGATATCCGCATGCCGAAGATGGACGGCATCGAGCTCGTGCGGACGCTTCGGGAAGAGAAGCAGGACGTGAAGGTGATTTTCCTCACCGCCTACAGTGACTTCAGCTATGCGCAGCAGGCTGTGCGCCTGCAGGCCTCCGACTATCTGCTGAAGCCCTTCGAGGATGGCCAGCTCGAAGCCGTCGTAAAGAAAATCCTCGGGGAGGCGATCCTGCACGGGCAGCGCATGGCATCACCGAAGGATGCAGAGCTTCTGCCGCTGAAGGAAGCGGGTCCGGAGATGCATCGCTATGTGCAGAGTGCCATCGCGTACATCGCGGATCACTACAGTGAGGATGCCATCAGCATCACGCGCATCGCCGACGCCATCGGCGTATCCGAGGGGCATCTCAGTCGTCTCTTCAAGAAGGACACCGGGCAGAGCATCAACAGCTATATCACCTGCTACCGGATGCGGACGGCGATGCGCCTCCTTCGGGATGTGCGCTATAAGGTCTATGAGGTCTGCGAGATGGTCGGCTATCACGACATCGCCTACTTCTCCAGTACCTTTAAAAAGCTGACCGGGATGACACCGTCCGATTACCAGGAGAGCTAGTGCATATTGCACATGCAAACGCGGATAAATGATAAAAAGATGTCAGAAATGACCATCGAAATATCATTTTTACCGCGTTTTTATTTTGCGAAAAAATTTCTATACTGGAGACATCAAGTAAAGAAAGCGCTTCACACGAAATGAATCGGAGCGCGGATCGTGAAACCATAAGGGAGGCACATTTATGAGAAAACGTAAACTCATCTCGTTACTGTTAACCGCATCGATGGCGGTTTCCATGCTGGCCGCATGCGGATCTTCATCGAACAACACTGCAACCACCACAGCAGCAGCCGCTGCCGCTGACAAGCCAGCAGAGACACAGGCGGCACAGCCGGCAGAAACCGAGGCGCCGAAGGAAGAGAACCTGACCGGTATCGATGCCATCATCAAGGAAGCCGAAGGCATGACCATGGAGGAGCTCGCAAAGAAGGCCATCGAAGAGTCGAACGGCAAGACCTTCTACGGCGTCGGTAACTCCTCGCGTGGTAAGTCCGCACTTCCGCTCTTCATCGCTTATCTGCAGACCATCGATCCGAACTACAATATGGAGTTCGAGTGGCAGCAGCCCAAGAACAACAAGATATTCGAGC
>OIZA01000272.1_pt1 | contig 29670 bp, 25 predicted proteins | sample 1588381 | NCBI WGS metagenome assembly OIZA01 (sample SAMN03283277) | human gut metagenome | biome: human-associated habitat; material: feces | host: Homo sapiens | place: Peru | collected 2012 | reverse complement strand
TTGAATTTGCCAGCTTTTTACGCTTGCACCACTGATTATTTTATAACATAAATGTAAATATTTCAAGTGTATTTGTATGTATGATACCGCGCAAAAAGCTCAATTATCCCAAAATTTTTATCTTGTCTTTAAGAAGTCGGTTTTTCTTGACTTTATAAAGCTTATCTGATAAACTATTGTGCGTTGAAAAGTGCATATGCCTCCTTAGTTAAATGGATATAACAGCCCCCTCCTAAGCGGGTGTTTTACGCTCGCCTTTGTAAAAAAGTATATGCGCTTGTACCTCAGAAGGATAGAGGGTCCGCCTCCTAAGCGGAACGCCCCCGGTTCGAATCCGGGCAAGCGCGCCAAAAAGTGCCGAAAGTACTGGCTTTTCGGCACTTTTTCTTTTATTTGATCGCAAAAAACAGCGAGTAAGTTTTTTACTCTTATAATAACAAAACAAGAACGAACTTATAGCATATCCCACCTAAACTCTTGCTAATTGCAATTAGCAAGAAATCAGCGGTTTGCTAATCGACTGCTAATCGGATTTTTAGCAAAATCTCGCTAATTTGAGTAGACGTATGTTCTATCCATAGACTTTTTTATAAATTATACTATTATCATTTTATTTATGTTATAATTTCATATAGAAAAAATAATTAAAATAATTCTTAAAAATGAACCTTTTGATGCTGGTACCCGTCTATATAAGTGAAACCGGTTTTTTTAATCACTCATAGACAAAGGAGGTGATGATGTGGATGAGTTTGAGAACTTGCTGGAAACAGAACGTGTTTCTGTGGAACGGTTTGTGAGATTTCGGATGAGTTCTAAAGCAGATTCAGACGATGTGCTGCAGGAGATATTTCTTACAGCGTATCAGAAGTTTCCACAGTTGAAGAATAAGGACTCATTCAAAGCATGGATCATTAGCATAGCAAGAAACAAATGCAATGATTATTTTAGAAAAAAAGCAGCTCAGTACGAAATTCCGATTGACGAGTTGACAGAAATGGAACTATCAGACGGCAGGCATGGTGTTTCTGTAGTTAATACCGTAAGGGAAACGCTGAGTTTGCTCGGCAATAAGGATAAGCAGATCCTTTACCTGTACTTTTGGAAAGAGATGCCGCAATCAGAAATTGCAAAACAACTGAGCATACCTATTGGGACCGTAAAGAGCAGACTGCATACAGCAAAACAAAACTTCAAAAATAAGTATCCATATCGTACCGATGTATCGAAAGGAGAACTCTATATGAAAAAGTTGCCTGAATTTATTCCTGAATATAAAATTGAAGCAAGTACCGAAGCCCCCTTTGCAGTTAAATGGGAAGAACTTATGGGATGGTTCTTGGTACCTAAACTTGGTGAAAAGATGTCTTGGGGTATGTACGACATCCCATCCCGTAAGTGCATCCGTGTATTTGATATGCAAGTTACCGGCAAAGCTAAGGTTCACGGCATTGAAGGCGTGGAGTTGACTGCCAGAGAAGCGTCCTACTCTGATAAGAACGAAGTAATAAATCGTACATTTGTTGCACAGCTCACAGACACTCATTGCCGTTATCTTGCAACTCTCAGGAATGACGGAGATGTTCGTAATTACATTACTTTTCTCGATGGAGACGAATTCCTGCCTAACTGGGGATTTGGCGAAGATAATTGCGGAAATGAAACAAATCTGGCGCCCAAGGGCGATATCCGGAGAACGGGTACAGTTGTTACAAGCACCAATAAGGATTTCCTGTTGGATATTGTAGGACGTTACACCGTTACGATTGGCGGAAAAAGCTATGACACTGTCTGTGTTATGGACATCGAAACCTATGATTACGGCGTAGTATTAGAGCAGTTCTTAGATAAAAACGGAAGGACAATTCTTTGTCGCAGATTCAACCGTGATGACTGGGCTATCGACCGTTATAAGATACCGTGGAGTGAGCAACTTCCCAAAAACGACAGACTTACTGTAAACGGTAAGACTTATGTTCACTGGTACGATGGCATTACGGATTATATTCTCTAATAACAAAACTTAACACTATAAAGCATTAGCAAACATAAACTAAGCATATAATCACCACCCTTAATTTGCGATTCCGGCTAATTGCTTGCTAATCAAACGAATTAAAACAGCACAAAATCAGCAGTAACGGCGTAACACTCGATCAAACATTAACCTTAAAAATCCCCTGACCGCAGGGGATTTTTAGGTATTGCAAGGGATGCCGTTATCGTTTCCTTCGGTATCTCCTAAGGGGCAGTTGAGGGTTCGATTCCCCCAGGGGGTGCCATGAAAAAAGCAGCCGCCGGGCTGCTTTTTTCAATGAAGCGCACCTGCGGTGCATGAAGAATGAAGTATGGCTTCGCCATATGAAGTTTGGCGGCATTACACCGAAAGTCTGTCATGCGCTTCACTTCATACGAGCGTCAGCGAGTACTTCACGGCAGCGAAACTGCCGTTTCATGTTTGCGATGCAAACGCTTCATTATTACAATATAAATGCTTTGCTGTAATTGAGCAGGTATTGATGCGGATATTCCAATTATAATAGAAGTCAGGGACAATCTTTTTTGTGTCTCTGTCATCATTTGGCAAGTTAGTCTAAAAACGGCACTTTTGCCAAGCCGTCAGGCTGCTTTTTTCAAATGAAGCGCACCTGCGGTGCATGAAAAATGAAGTATGGCTTCGCCATATGAAGTTTGACGTCATCATATCGAAGTCTGCTGTGCGCTTTGCTTCATACAAGCGTCAGCGAGTACTTCATGGCAGCGTAGTTGCCGTTTCATGTTTGCGATGCAAACGCTTAATTCAAATCAATTTACAGTCAATCCGCAAAATCCCCCGCACGGTAAATTTCCACGCGGGGGGGACATTTTTTATTTTCCGCTCTCGCCGTAGTTTGAGAGCACACGGGCTGACGGGTCGTTGACATCGCAGCCATCGCGAAGTGATGATCGATAAGGGTTTGGGATTATCCCAACAAGCAAGTTATCCCGAAATGGGATAACGCAGTTTTCGCAGGACTTGGCCAAGGAAACATTGCTTGCCAATTAGTGAGGTGCACAAAATATTGAGCACGAGGAAAGGTCTGTGGCTTGATTTTCCGCGAAGTTTGGAGTAAAATTATTGTGATTACTTGTGGAAATTGCTCGGATTAGATCGGAGAATTGTATGGGCTATTTATCAATCAGACAGACAGCGAAAAAATGGAACCTTTCGGCAAGATGGATCAGTGATCTTTGCAACGCCGGACGAATTCCCGGAGCAATGAAAATAGGATCGTATTGGGCGATTCCGGAAGATGCGGAAAAGCCAGCTGACGCAAGAATCAAGAGCGGTCGTTACGTAAAGACGAAGGAAAACTAAGAAAGGGGCAGAAACAATGGCTGCAATCAATGATTTAGTTAGCCAGATTCAAGATGAGTCTCTGCGAAATAGAATCCAAGAAGAAGTGAACAAAATGGCCAAGCAGAAAAAATTTGGTTTGGTCTTTGAAGAGCATCTGCCGGAGAGCACGCCTCTATATGACATGCCTATCAAAAAAGGCAGCAATGTTATGCTTCGCGACAGCAAGGACGACAAATCCATCTATGTTGTGCTGAATATTGAAAACGATACCGCCGTCTGCGCCAAGAGCGAACAGGCTGACGAGACGGTTAATTTTGCTTTGAAAGATATCGTTCGTATTGCTGAGTTTGGAGAATCCATCTATCCATATTTGAAGCCCTTGGATTCTGTTTGCAATGCGCCCGACAGCGACCTTTGGCATACACTCATCGAGGCGGACAACTATCATGCCTTGCAGCTTCTAGAGTATCTCTATGCCGGCAAGGTGGACTGCATCTATATCGACCCGCCCTACAATACCGGCGCAAAGGACTGGAAGTATAACAACGACTATGTGGATGGCAATGACGCTTACCGTCACAGCAAGTGGCTCTCCTTCATGCAGCGCCGCCTGAAGCTGGCAAAGAAACTACTGAATCCCAAGGATTCCGTGCTGATCGTCACCATTGATGAAAAAGAATACCTGCATCTTGGCTGCCTGCTAGAAAAAATGTTCTCCGGAGCAAATATGCAAATGATTAGCAGTGCTATAAATGGAAAAGGCGTAGCGAGAAACAGCGAATTTGCAAGGGTGAATGAATATGTCTATATTGTTCGATTTGGAGAATGTGGGGTAAATCCACTTCCGTTACCAGATGAGTGGATAGGAAATGTAAAAACTTCAACAACAAAACAGGTACGATGGGGAAGCTTGATGAGAAGTGGTTCAGGCGCATTGAGGAGCGATTCTCCAGGGTGTTTTTATCCGATATTTATATCGAAAGATAAAAAGCACTTTTGCGGTGCAGGTGAAGTCGTCCCAGCAGAAGTTGACAGAGGTACTGTTGAAGTGCCGGAAGGGACTATAGCACTTTTCCCTGTACATGATGATGGCGTTGAAGGAAGATGGCAGTATTCAAGAGATAAATTTTTAGAAATACAAAGAAAAGGATACGTGCGAATCAGCACTCAAACTGCAAATGGGAAAGAAGCTACTCTTCGATACATTTCTGAAGGATGGCAAAAAAAGGTGGAATCTGGTCAAATAGCGGTATTGGGCAGAGCGGAAGATGGCTCGGTGATCATAGATGATAGTGATTATGAAAAAGAGTTTATTCCCGGAAATCAGTGGTGGATACCAGCACACGATGCAACAGAGTTTGGAAGTAAGCTCTTAACAAACTTTATCGGAAAAAGATTTTCATTTCCGAAATCACTCTATGCGGTTCACGATGTTCTCCGGTTCTTTGTGACCAATAACCCTAATGCCCTCATCGTTGACTTCTTCGCCGGCAGCGGCACGACCATGCATGCTGTAAATCTGCTCAATGCTGAGGATGGCGGGCATAGGCGCTGCATTATGGTGACCAACAATGAGGTCTCTGCAGATGAGGCGAAGACGCTGAAAGACAAAGGCTATCAGCCCGGCGATGCAGAATGGGAAAAGCTTGGCATTGCTCGCTATGTCACTTGGCCGCGCACGGTCTGCTCTATCGAGGGACACGATGTAAATGGTAATCCTCTCAAGGGTGATTATCTTGGCAGCGAGCCGCTGATGCATATGGCAGATGGTTTCAAAGCAAATGCAGCATTCTTCAAACTTGGGTTCTTGGATCCGACAGCGGTTTCTCTCGGTATGCACTTTTCGGAAATGCTGCCTACATTGTGGATGAAGGCCGGTGCAAAAGGAAAATGTCCGGAGCTGTCCGGGGAGCAAATTCCGGATATGCTGATTTTGCCGGAAAACAAATTTGCAGTCTTGATCAATGAGAATGCGTTTGCCAGTTTTGCCGAAAAGCTGGCTGAGCATCCGGAGGTCCAAACTGTTTTCTTGGCGACCGATTACGAAGTGAATTATCAGTCCATGGTGAAGAATCTGAATGTCGCAGAGGCATATCAGCTATACCGGGATTACTTGGATCACTTCCGTTTGAACAGAGGGAGGAATTAAGAATGATTTGCGAACTATTTCCATTCCAACAGCAAGCAGTCAATGAGATGCGCCTCCGAGTAGCTATGGCACTGAATAATTATCGCATGCTGAAAATTCCTCAGGTAGTCTCACTCCAAGCACCTACGGGTTCCGGCAAAACGATTATCATGTCCGCCCTGATTGAAGATATCTTCTACGGCTCCGAGCAGTTCACGGAACAGCCAGATGCAATTTTCGTATGGCTCTCTGATTCTCCGCAGTTGAACGAACAGTCCAAGCAGAAGATTGAGCTGAAGGCAGATAAGGTCCGCATGGATCAGTGCGTAGTGATTTCGGATGAATCTTTCGACCGAGAGATTCTGGAGGACGGCCATATCTATTTTCTAAATACGCAGAAGCTTGGCAAGGCCGGTAATCTGAGCCGCCATTCGGATACGAGACAGTATACGATTTGGGAGACCATTGAAAATACAGCAAGAGAAAAAGCTGACCGTCTGTATTTCATTATTGATGAGGCACACCGCGGTATGCAGGGACGCCAGGCCGGAACAGCAACGACCATCATGCAACGTTTTATCAAGGGCAGCAATGAGCAGAACCTCTCGCCCATCCCAGTTGTCATCGGAATGAGTGCAACGGCTGAGCGTTTTAATACGCTGGTTGGTCAGGGAACCAGCTCGACCTTGCATAAGGTGGTCATTTCTCCGGCACAGGTTCGCCAGTCTGGCTTGTTGAAAGATCGAATTGTCATCACCTATCCGGACGATCCAACCAAGCACGGTGACATGGCCGTGCTTCAAGCCGCAACAGATGAATGGCAGGACAAGTGTAAGCACTGGTATCAGTACACCTATGAACAACATTACACCAATGTAAATCCGGTGTTTGTTATCCAAGTTTGCGCTGGATCTGGTACGAAAGTATCTGACACCGATCTGGACGATGTAATTGCCAAAATCGAAGAGCGTATGGGCGATAGCTTCAAGGAAAATGAAGTCGTGCATACCTTTGGCTCTACGGGCACATTGTCGATTCATGGATTGACCGTGCCGCATGTCGAGCCATCTGAGATCGCAGAAGATCGCCGCATTCGTGTTGTTCTTTTCAAAGAAAATCTGTCCACTGGCTGGGACTGCCCTCGTGCAGAAACTATGATGTCCTTCCGGCGTGCAGAAGACGCAACCTATATTGCACAGCTACTTGGACGTATGGTTCGCACACCGCTTCAGTGTCATGTTCTCGTGGATGACTCCTTAAATGATGTGCGGCTATTCCTTCCGTATTTCAACCAAGATACCGTTCAAAAGGTCATTGATGAATTGCAGGCAACCGAAGGCGGAGAAATCCCGACAGTTGTCGAGGGGGAGTCTCTGGAAGATCAGACCTATGATACATGGTCGGTTCACAATCAGCGAAAGAAAGCGCAAAAACAGACGGTTGGTCAGCTGAGCATCTTCGATTATCCGAACGGTATGCAGGCTGAACCTGTAGTAATTCCCCCGGCTCCTAGCGAGGGTGCAACAAATCCAGCAGCCATGACAGAGGCACAGGGAAATTCAGCGGCTTCGACAGCAACTGAGCCAAACATTCCGGCACAAGAAGCATCTCCGGGAACTATACCTGTAAGTACTACATCTGCAGCTCCTCTGTCTACGCATCAAGGCTTTGATACTGCAAGCGAAACTTCGACCGGAGAGCGCAATGCTACTCCGAAGAAAGAAACTCCGGTGTTGACTCCAAATGTGCCGCAGACGTCATTCCTGCAAACCATAGACCGCGAAGGAATCACAAAGTTTATCAACGAACAGGGCTATTTGACATATATTGTTCGCTCGGTAAAGATTAACAGCTATTTGAAATCCTTGATGAGCCTGGCAGGGTTGCTGTCGCAGTTCAACATTTGCATCACGGCAACCGAGGATGTGAAGAATGATGTTGCAGAGCTTATCCACAACTATGTGAATGAGCTGCATAAAGCAGGGAAATATGACGAGCTGACAAAGCAAGTCATGGAAATGAAGCTGTCTGTCCAGATATTTGATGTATTCGGAGAGGCAATTCAAAATAGCAATCAGATAAACTTGTTTAATATGTTCGCGGCATCAGAATCTGATCTCGACCGTCAGCTGAGAGTAGCCGATACAGAAATGGGTGGATGTGGTTTCCATTTGGCATACGGGCGCAAGTATATTGACTTCGATAATCCGAATGCCTTTAAAGTGGATTGTATTCTGTTTGCCTTCGATAGCGAATGCATTGCAGAACTGAATCAATACGCTGAGAAGAAGTTTCACGAGTTGAATGACCAATATCGTAAGTATATTGCGTCTAAACCAGAAAAGTGCCGCAAGCAATATAGTGACATTGTTGCCAATGGTGATGAAATCAGTAAGCACAACTTCACTCTTCCGGAGACAATCAGCGCAAAAGTCGAGAAAGATGGCGTGACGTATACTGATCACCTTTTCGCTAATGCTGATGGCGTTGCAAGAATTAAGTTAAATGGCTGGGAACAGGCTGTTTTGATTGAAGAACAAAAACGTAAGGACTATGTTTGCTGGCTGCGAAATCCGTCGCGTCAATCTTGGTCGCTGCGCATGCCTTATGAGATTGATGGAAAGTGTAGAGAGCTTTATCCGGACTTCCTCATTGTTCGAAAAGATCCGGTTCTCAAATATATCGTGGATATTTTGGAACCGCACAATCCGGATTTCAAAGACAACTTGGGTAAGGTCAAGGGGCTCGCAAATTATGCTGCAAATGAACCGAGAATCGGCAGAGTGCAGCTAATCCGCATCGGAAAAGACGCAGCAAAGAACGACCGTTTTAAGCGGCTGGACCTTGCAAAAGGCACTATCCGAAACAAAGTGCTGGCAGCCATCAACACAGATGAGTTAGACCATATCTTTGACACGGAGGGTGTGTTTGAAGACTAAATTTATGTAGACAGGGGTTCATTATGAAACTTATTAATGCCACAACAGGCTCTTACAATTTTATAGATTTATTTGCAGGAGCCGGTGGATTGTCCGAAGGCTTTATCCAAGCGGGCTTTTCACCTGTGGCACATGTGGAAATGAGCCCTTATGCAGCTCGGACATTGGAAACACGAACGGGATATTATTCTCTCAAGGCACAGGGAAAACTCGATATTTATAGAGATTACATTAGCGGGAAAATAACTCGCGATGAATTTTTGAAGCATATTCCAGAGGAACATCTGAAATCTGTTTTCTGCGAAACGATGTCCGATGAAACTCTTCCGGGACTGTTCAAGAACATTGATGAGATTCTGCAACAAAAAGGCATTAAGCAAATTGATGTTATTATCGGCGGACCTCCGTGCCAGGCCTACTCTTTGGTTGGAAGAGCCCAGAGCAAACACATGGAAACGCCAATGTCCAAGGATCCACGAAATGATCTCTACAAGCTATATGCAAGGTTCCTGCAGAAATATCAACCGAAGATGTTTGTCTTCGAAAATGTTATGGGAATCAAATCTGCAAATGGCGGTGAAACTTGGCTGAAAGTTCAAGAGGCACTTCGCGCTGTTGGCTATGAGATTGAGTGTCATGAACAGAATTCAAAGAATTTCGGCGTACTGCAGAATCGCAGAAGAATGATTATTGTCGGATGGCTAAAGGATAGTGGCTTTGCTTATCCACAGTTTGAAAAGAAAACGGCAAATACAACAGTTGCTGATATTCTTCGAGATCTGCCACCCCTGCATCCTGGCGAGAAATCCGGAGAGTACGGCTCAGATAAAATAAGCGATTATCTGAAAGAAACTGGTATTCGCAAAAAAGGCGATATCCTGACACATCATTGTGCAAGGCCAAATAAGGATAGAGATATTGAAATTTACCGGCGCACGATTGAACTCTGGAACGATGGGCATAAACGCCTAAATTATAATGACCTGCCGGATGAATTAAAGACCCACAGAAACAGAAAGTCTTTCTTAGACCGATTCAAGGTTGTCGAGGGTGATGAGCCATGCTGTCACACTATGCTGGCGCATATTTCAAAGGATGGCCATTACTTTATTCATCCGGATATAGAGCAGCATCGTTCCATCACGGTCCGGGAGGCAGCCCGCATCCAGTCGTTCCCGGATGACTATTACTTTGAAGGACCAAGAACTGCTCAATTTGTACAGATAGGCAATGCGGTTCCGATGTTAATGGCTAAAGGCATCGCAGAAGGAATCGCCCACGAATTAAGTCAGGAGGATAAGGATGGAAAACAATCTCCTACTTGAACAGTACAGCTGGTATAAAAAGCAGCAATTAGCTGAATCTCCATTCAAGTGCCTGCTGAATGCAGATATTGAGCCGAATCCCCATCAAGTCAATGCCTTTTGTGCTGCCATCCAGGCATTAAAGACTGGCGGCATCATCTTGGCAGACGAGGTTGGTTTGGGTAAAACGATCGAAGCCGGATTGGTGCTGAACTATGTTCTGGATAACGGGGCAAAAAAGGTGTTGATTGCTCTTCCGGCTACGCTGAGAAAACAGTGGGAAGTCGAGCTTTCAGAAAAATTCGGACATCAAGCTGTCATATTAGATCGGTATACCGTCGAACATGACAGCGCGGATGTGCGAGGACACCTTGAAAACAATGCTGAAATCAGCATTGTCATTACTTCCTACGATTACTCATCGAAACTGATGAAACGGTTCCCGCATGTAAAATGGGACTTTCTGATCATTGATGAGGCGCATAATCTGCGAAATGTTTTTCACGGAACAAAGCGGGCAAAGAATCTTTATGACCTAACGCATGGAATTCCAAAAATCCTTTTGACTGCTACTCCGCTGCAGAATTCTCTGACGGATCTTCACGGCTTGGTCTCTTTTATTGATCCTCGTATCTTTGGGCCAGAGAAAGTTTTCAATCGTCGGTTTGTAGATGGCGGCGATTATGAAGAGTTAAAGCAGGAACTCCAGCCAGTGTTATACCGCACTCTTCGGCGTGACGTTGGAAAGTATATGGCTTTTAGCAAGAGAACTTGCATAACGGTTGATTTCCATCTGAGCAAGGAAGAGAAAGAATTGTATGATGTGACAAATGATTTCTTGCGCCGGGATCCGCTGTATTCTATTCCAAATGCGAACCGTGGATTGATCATCTTGGTTATTCGTAAGTTGCTTGCTTCTTCCAGCTTTGCATTGATTGATACTTTTGAAGTACTGGAGAATCGCCTTGAAAAGCTCTATGAAGGAACCAAATCTGCATATGCCCAGGAAGGTTTCGACTTATTCTGGGATTTTGTAGAGGATGAAATCGATGAAGACGGCTTCACCGAATGTATTGATGAGGAAACTGAGGAGAAAAAACAGGCAATTCATGCAGAACTCAAAATCGTAAGACATATTCTTGAAATGGCAAGAGCTATTAAGACGAATGCCAAAATTATTGCATTAAAGGAAGCTCTACAATCTGCTTTTGATCATCAAACCTCCGAGGGATTGGATCAAAAGGCCGTTGTTTTTACTGAGTCTAAACGAACGCAGAAATATATTGCCGCAGAGCTCAGAAAATCCGGTTATAGCGAAGAGGACATTCTGCTCTTTAATGGCGATTTTGACGATGCTATGACGAAAGAAATCTTCCATGCATGGCAAGTAAAGAATTTTGGAAAAACAAATTACGGCCGAAACGTCGAGTATAAACACGCGATTGTCGATTATTTTAAGGACCATGCCAAGGTTTTAATTGTTACAGATGCTGGATCAGAAGGTCTGAATTTGCAATTTTGTAACACAATCATCAACTATGATTTGCCTTGGAATCCACAGAAAATTGAGCAGAGAATTGGTCGTTGTCACCGTTATGGTCAAACACATGACGTAGTGGCGATCAATCTTTTGAATACGGATAACGAGGCCGATCGCAGAGTATATGAAATTCTATCGAAGAAATTCGAATTGTTTGAAGGTGTATTTGGTGCATCAGATGTTGCGTTGGGAGCGCTGGAATCTGGAGTAAGCTTTGAAAAGCGAATTCTGGATATTTACCAGAACTGTAGGAATATCACCGCGGTAAGAAAAGCGTTTGCAGCTTTGAACCGACAGTTGGATGCAAAGAAAAACGCGCATGCTGCAGAGCTTCGTTCGATTCTGCTTACAGAAAGCAGAGACGCAAAAGGAGCTGCATTAGAGAAAACCAAGGCTGATATCGATAAATACCTCCGGGATGTTGAATACTGGGGGCAGTTTGATGAACCGGAAGTGGATCGTAAGCTGCATTACTGGCAAATTGATAGCTGGGGAGAAAAAGTATTTGGCTCTCATGGCGTATTATTCCTTGGTGCATTCATGGACAACACGAAGCTCCTGTTTCCTGTCCTGCTACTTTGCGACGAAAACGGTGAGTATATCAATTTTACGGAGGACGAAATTGTTTCCGCACTGGAAGAAGCGGATGATTCAGATGTCCGTTATTTTAAACCGACAGACGAAGAACAATCCTATTTTCGATGTATCTATGACCGTTTAATTGCAGAAGTCCAGGAACAGCATGATAAAACAGTAGCTCCGATTATTGCATACAATCAGAAAAAGATTGAAAACTGGGTTAATGTCCAGCAAGAGCAGCTACATGTTCAGCTTACGGACGTTCAAAATGAAGTTGAAAAATACATATTGGCTGAAATGCAGGCTACAGATACCTTAGAAAAGCAGGATATCCGGAAAAAAGCCGCTGAAGCAAAGAAAAAGATGGATAAGCTGCAACGTAACCTGCCTAAACGAAGACAAGAGATTCAAGATGAAGCGCAGGCTGAAATAGATCGATTTAATCAGGCTCAGAAAATCAATCCGGTTCTTATGGTTAACATCGTCCTTAAATTTTAACAGGAGGCACCAGATGGCAGATAGATTTAAGTTTGCTGAGGTTCGCCAAGAAGTCATTGAAATGCTGAAGAAAGACTTGTTGGGGCCGGGCAATGAAAACGAAATATTGAATCAGAATCCGCGCTTTGAATATATTGTGGGTATGCTTGCGCCACAGACCAGCGAAGGTGATTCAAATGAGCAGGAAATCGATGGCGATGCCTCTTTTGAAGGAGATGCAGATTATACTGCAGGTGAGGAAGATGACAACGAACCGGTTTCTGCAAATCGGTTCAAAACGCCGTCTTCTATTGGCATTAGCTTTTATCTGGAGAGTAATACAAAATCCTTCAATGTGGATGTGACTTGGGGAGACTATGCCAAGGCATCTGATAAAACCACCAACAAAGACGGAAAAGAAGTCAATATAAGTACCTATACAAGACATCCGCAGAAAGAGACAGTAGCCATCGAGCTGCAAGAATTTGGCAAGAGCAAGGAATATCCATTGGTTTGTGATTCTAATGTGATCCTGTACATTTCTAAGATTGGCCTCAAGCAGGGATATACTCTTGTGACGGCATACGTTATTAACAGGCGCAAGAATCCGGAGAGTGATATTGCGGGAATGATGTTCCAAGTTAATCTGCGCGCTTATTCCCAAGATGCATCCAATATCTTTGTAGCGGAGCACATCTGCAGAAAGATCCTTGCCGTGGATGAATTTTACTTTGCTCAGCGGCCCATCTTAGGACGCGGACGCGGATGCGCTGCAACTTGGAAGGCCAATGAAAATGGTCGGGCGAATGAAATTTCAGCAACGTTTATTCCGGAATATGAATTTCCCGGGGTTAGTGCTGCTTTGGATGGCTTTGATCCATTCTATTTCTCTATGCGGACACTTTCCATTGCCAAGAAAAAAGATGACATTATTGCCAGACTGAATGTCTTGGCGGATTCCTATGCATCTTGGATTCAGGAAAAACTGGTTCGTGACCCCAAGATGGATGACGCCAAATTTAAGAGCGAGATCGGCAATGCTATCGTTGGAAAATGCGAAGAGGCTCTTAGCAGAATCCGCGCCGGTATTCAGCTCCTTGTGGAGGATGATATTGCCTTTGATGCTTTTTGCTTTATGAATCGCTCTATGATTCTGCAGAGAAATATTACGAATTTCTCCAAAAAACATGGCGCTGGTATAGAGTGCGCTTTCAGAGACTTTGTGGATCCTCGTGATCCGGCAAATAATTTTGGATGGAGACCATTCCAGATTGCTTTTATTCTCATGAACCTAAACGCTGTTGTGAATCCGGAACATGAGGATCGTGAAGTTGTGGATCTTCTCTACTTCCCGACCGGCGGAGGTAAGACCGAGGCATATCTGGGGCTTATGGCATTTGTTATTGCAAATAGGCGACTGCGCCACAGTGAAACCGATGAATACAATAGAGATGGCGGTGTAACGGCAATCTTGCGCTACACTCTGCGTCTGCTTACCACACAACAAAGAGACCGTATCACTAAGATGATTGTAGCTGCAGAGCTGATCCGTCAGAAAGAGTATCCGAAGTATGGAAAAGAACCCATCAGCATAGGATTCTGGGTTGGAGGCGGGGTTACTCCGAATAAATTCAAGGAATTAGAAGAAGATCCGGAGGATCCTGCTAAAACAAGAGCTGCAAGAAGTAAGAAGAAATCCATCTATAAGCAGCTTCTTAGATGTCCGTTCTGTGGGAAACCACTTACCGAAGAAAACTTTTACATAAATATTCCGACAAAATCTGTCAGTGTCTACTGTTCAGACGATAAGTGTATGTTCTACAGATATAAACCGGGCAATAAAATGAGAATTCCGGTCTATCTGGTGGATGAGGAAATCTATGCAAAGTGCCCGACCATCATTTTGTCTACGGTTGATAAGTTCGCAGGCCTGCCTTGGGATGTAAATACAAACGCTTTATTTGGGCGTGTTGACAGACTATGCAGCCGGGACGGATATGTTGCTATTGGTGCGGACCATCCTCGCCATAATCGCACGGCAGAATTGCCGACATCTACGATCACGCCGATTAAACCATTTCTTCCGCCAGAGCTGATTATTCAAGACGAACTTCATCTTATCACGGGTCCCTTGGGAACAGTGTATGGTGCATATGAAACGGTTATCGAAGATCTTTGCTCCTATACTGTGGGAGGAAAGAAAATCAAGCCAAAATATGTCGTATCGACTGCAACAATCAAAAATGCCGCCGAGCAGACAAAATGCTTATACGGAAGAACGGTGACTGCTCAGTTTCCGCCGAATGGATTTGAAATCGGTGACAGCTTTTATATCCGTGAAGTACCAGTTGATAAAGATCCTTTTAGAAGATACGTAGGCGTCTGTGCACCAGGACAGTCTGTGAAAACGGCTCTGTTGCGTGTTTACTCAATTATCCTTCAAAGTGCGTACAACCTTTCGTTTGATGAAGAATGCAAGAATTTTATCGATCCATACTATAGTCTTGTTGGGTATTACAACAGTATTCGAGAGCTTGGCGGTGCTGTACGTTTGCTGCAGGATGACATTCCTGACAGAATTAAGCGTATCAAGAAAAAATATGGGATGAGCAAGCTGCGTTTCCTGAATCACAAGGTAGAAATTACCTCGCGAATGTCTTCTTATGACATTCCGAAGAAATTGAGTCAGTTGGAAACGCCATATACATCCAAAGATTGCCTAGATACAGCAATTGCAACCAATATGATTGCAGTTGGTATGGACGTAGATCGACTTGGTCTCATGGTTGTAACCGGTCAGCCGAAACAAAATTCTGAATATATTCAGGCAACAAGCCGTATTGGGCGTTCTTATCCTGGACTGGTTGTTACGCTATACAATCCATATCGGCCTCGTGACCTGTCACACTATGAGAACTTTACCGGTTATCATTCTCAACTATATCGTTTTGTCGAAGGCACAACAGCAACACCGTTTTCTGCCCGAGCAAGAGATCGCGTGCTGCATGCGCTGGTCATTTCTGCAATTCGTTTGCGTTATCCAGAATTCGCAGGCAATGATGGGGCCGCAGCTATAGATCAGTTGACCGATGAGCAATTAAACGAAATCAAGGCACTTATTATGGATCGTCTGAATATCATCAAACCTACCGCAAAGGCAGACGCCGAGCATGAGATTGATGATTTCATAAGTAATTGGAAGTTGTTGGCATCTCAGCCTAAAGGTCTGAAATACTACGTATTTAAAACGGATAAGTATAATCGCCTGATGAATAGTTATGGCGAGGTTTGTACCGATCTTGAAAAAGCCACTCTTCGATCTATGAGAGAGGTTGAGAGTGCCGCAAACATGTTTTATTACACGGAGGACTAAGAGCCTATGTTTGACAATAATAGATTGGGTGAAATTCGTCCTAACCAGTTGATAACTACATTTGGTCCAGGCTCCATTGTGGATGCTGTAAAGGATTCGGTTACCGTTCTGGACCTGAATTATTGGAAGGAAAAAGGAAAGAAAATCATAGATGGTCGATTGGCTGCTTATTTGGGCGTTGACTGCTTCTACATGCCTCGGACATCCTATAGCGGGGATATTCCGGTGGTCTCTTTCCCTTATATGCATGTTTGTTCCAATGTGAAATGCGGAAAAATCTTCGATGTACGAGAGAATTTTGATCTCGAACGGTATCTGAAGTTTGGCGTGACCTGCCCGGTATGCCACAAACAGGCATATCCTTCTCGTTTTATTACTATTTGTGAGAACGGACATATGCATGATTTTCCTTGGAGTTGGTGGGTGCACAATGGCAATACGACCTGCAAAGGTACAATGCGTATGTATTCGACCGGCAATACATCAACACTTGCGGATATGTGGGTAGAATGTTCCTGCGGAGCACGGCGAAGCATGATGGGAGCTACCCAACGCGAAAACTTTGAAGGAATGAAATGTTCCGGACATCATCCGTTCCGGCCAAATCACAAAAATGAAAAATGCGATAAGGACATGATTCCTTCTCAGCGCGGCGCATCAAATGTGTACTTCCCTGTAATGAGAAGTGCGATATCCATTCCGCCTTGGATCAACCCGCTTTATAACTTGATTGATGAGCATTTGCGAGATATTGAACTGGCTAAGACTCTAATGGGTGACGATGGCGTGGCTAAAATTTACGAGCTCTATTTCGGTGCTTATGCCAAAGATGAATTCGATGCAGCGTTAGAACGCAGGCAACAGAACATCAAGGAATTTACTGAGATTAAGCAGATGGAATATAACGCCATTACGCATCATGCAGATCCAGTTTATGCTTCGAACAAAAAGCACTTCAAGGCTGAAGAGGATCCGCTTCCTACTTATTTGCTCTCATACTTTAGAAGGATAATTCGCATTACACGGTTGAGAGAGGTGCGAGTGCTACTTGGCTTTACCCGTGTGGATGCTCCAGACCCAGATGCTGATGAGCAGACAAACATTGTTTATCTGAACAAGGGAAAGACGGAAAAATGGCTTCCTGCTGCGGAAGTACATGGAGAAGGCATTTTTATTGAATTCAATAGAGATACTATTGATGCGTGGATGGGTAATCCAGAAGTGGCAGAGCTTTCGCAGAAATATGCTCAGTGTTATAAGGAATTTTGCGAATCAAAAGAATGGACCGTTACTACATTGCGAGATGCAAGATATGTTTTGATGCATACATTTGCGCATTTGCTGATTAAGCAGATGTCCATGTCTTCTGGATATTCTTCATCAGCTATTCGCGAGCGTATTTATTTTGGCGATGATATGTCCGGTGTTCTGCTTTATACCGGAAGTGCCGACAAAGAAGGATCTCTTGGCGGACTGGTTGAACTGGGAAATATTGATCAGCTTATTGTTTTGATGAAAGATGCATTTCAGGAAGCATTGGTTTGCACAAATGATCCGGAATGCCTGAACAATATACCGGCCGGAAATAATTCCAACGGTGCAGCTTGTCATTCGTGCTGCATGATTTCAGAAACAGCTTGCGAGAATGGCAATCGAATGTTGGATCGTGGACTTATTGTTCCTATTGACGGACGAGAGGAACAGTCTTATTTCAAGACTTTGGTAGAAGAATTATGTCAACTGGAAGTATAAGCTTAGATATTTTATTAAACAAGATCCGTACAGATGCCGTATCCGGTGGAGATGCTTCTCTCAGGTCTATTCAGGAAAGATATCCAACTCTTTCTGAAAAACAAGCTCGTGAGATTCTGACCATGGTTTCGGAGGCTACTAAAGGCAGTGATGACCGTGCCGAATTGGTCGTCACTGCTCCACCATCATTTGCGTTAAGGACGAAACCAACAAAGGTTACGGTAAAGGCAATGCTTTCCGGTGCAGAAAAGAGCATTCTGATCACCGGATATTCCCTCTCTGATTATTTCAGTGAATTAATCGATTGTGTGATTCAGAAGAGCCAAGAAGGTGTTTTTGTAAAATTCTTTGTGAATGACATCGAGAGCCAGAATGCATTTGATCATTTATGCCGATATCGTGGGAAATTCTTGCGCATTTATAACTATCCAAAGCACGAAGACAAAATGTCGGCCCTTCATGCCAAGGTGATTTCCGTTGACGGAGAATATACGCTGATCACATCGGCAAACCTCTCATATCACGGTCAGGAGGGAAACATCGAGCTTGGAACGCAAATTCATTCGAAAGACCTAGCCAAGCAGGTTGACGACGTCTTCACAAAGCTAGTGTTCTCTAAGGTCTTTGAGGAAGTTATTTGATATAAGCAGGATTTGATTGCGGGAGGGTATAAAAACGTTGTTAAACGATATTAGGAGCATTCTTCAAAATTTGAACAATGCCAAGAATTGGTCTTTGCAGGTTTTACAGATTAAGCCTTCAAAACGTGCTGGCACAGAGTACACAGGCAGAGAGATCACTTTTGATCCCGCCGGTAGGCTGGAGGAATTTATATCTGAAGTCTCTGAACTTTATATCGGAGCCAAGGGCTGTTTTGATGCGAAATTTGTAAATTTATCAGAATACGATGGATCGGCAAATGGAAAAACAATATATAAGCTGAATGGAACAAGTCCTCTTATTGCCTCCGAATATAACAGTTTGATGCAAGCTTTAGCTAATCCCAATTTCGAAGTTGATCCCTTTGAGATGAAAGCAAGAGCATCGGTATTAATTGGCCAATTTGAAAGAGATGAAACAATAATTCCCATTAAGTTGATTTCAATGCAGAATCCAATAACAATGTTAAAGCATCGATTTATGCAAAATAAGGGAGTTTTCCAGGAACTCGATAAAAAGGTACTGACATTACGCCCGACAATCGATGCCCTAATTTACGGCAACGAGGTGTATCTGTTTACGCTCAATGGAGAGAATCTTTTTAATATGGAACGTTCCTATAAAGTTCTTTGCAGTGATTATATTGCCAAAGTACAGGAAAGTGAAATTGTTGTAAATATCGAGAAGTTTTCGTCTGTTGCAGGCAGTGGTCATAACCCACGCAGATTCGTTTCGTATAATCAATCGCACCTTGAGAAACTAAAAAATGCAAGCACAAGGCGAAAAATTGCTACGAAATTCTCTATTCCTATGGATGGTGGAAAATTTGATACAAATCAAGAAGGTGTCACGGAAAAAATAGTGAAAATTCTGTGCGACAAAGGAATGGTAGATCCATTTGAAAGTCTACCTATGGAAGTTCCAAGTGCAAAGAAATGGGAATGAGGTAACAATATGTCAGTGATTTTTTCTGCTAGCCTGTTTTTTATGTCATTTGTTCCGCTATGGATATCGATATTGTTTATTGATGTAAAGAGCATCGTTACCGGCGGAGAGATACGGACAGAGGTTATATCAATCATAATAATTGTGACACATGCCTTTATAAGCGGCTGCATTCTTTGGAATGAGCTAAGGCCAAGGCAAAGAAGTGGGGAAAAAGTTTATAGACTTGTATCCTGCTCAGAAGAAAAATCTATTTCAGCCGAGTATTTGCTGTCGTACATATTGCCATTATTTGCATTTGATTTTACTCAATGGGATCAAGTGGTTTTATTTTTAGTTTTCTATGTAACGCTGGCATTTTTGTGTATCCGTCACAATTATTTTAGCATTAACGTCATTTTAGAAGTGTGCCATTACAGATTCTATTCGTGTACATTAGAAAATGAAGACCATATTTCAATTGAAAAAAAGATTATATCCAAGTGTAGGATGGAATTAATGAAAGGTACGGATATATGTCTAACATCCGTAAATAACGAATATAGCATTCTCAGAAGGATCAGATAATCAAGATAATTGCTCATTGGACAAGGCACAGTGTCGCAATGTATGCAGGCTACTCAATGATGATTGTACTTGAAGAACAAAAGCCTGAGAAGATGTCATGAGACTCTCTCTCCTGCAAAAAGGATGTGATTCATATGCAATGGACCGACGAAAAAAATCGTTGCCGCTGGGCAAATCCGAAAAATGAACGGTACATACGTTACCATGACGAAGAATGGGGTGTTCCGCTTCATGACGATCACAAGCTGTTCGGGATGCTGATTCTGGAATGCTTTCAGGCCGGATTGTCTTGGGAGTGCATCCTGAATAAGTGGGATGCATTCCGTGAGGCGTTCGACGATTTTGATCTGGATGCGGTCTGTGCATACGGCGAGGACAAGCTGGAATCATTGCAGAATAATCCTGGTATTATCCGTAACCGGTTAAAGATCTAGGCTGCAGTCAGCAATGCGCAGATATTCCGTGAGATACAGCAGGAATACGGTGGCTTTGCAGAGTACCTTTGGCATTGGACCGATGACAAGGTGATCTATGAACGAGGACTGTCGCATTCCGAGCTTTCGGATCTGATTTCGAAGGACCTGAAGAAGCGCGGCATGAAATTCGTCGGAATCACAGTAATCTACGCTTACCTGCAGGCGGTGGGCGTGATTTATTCTCATGATGAGGGCTGTTTTTTGGAGCACAAGGTATAAGGCGGTGACGTAAGAATGGCAAATGAAGGCGGAACTTGGATCATGCATGGCGTTTCCTGGGATGATCCGGAGTGCATTCACACAGTGGATGAGGCAATTGAATATATCAACAAGGTTGGCTTCCTGCCTTTGTTCAAGAATGACATCCCGGGCTTCTCTCTTGAGGAGCGCACGGTGCCGGAGCTCTGGTGGTCGGAGGATCCTGCGCGGGATCTCTGGGAGTGGCGTGAAATCATTGCACGGCGCGGCGATGTGGCATACGGAAAATTCTTTGACAAGAAGGCAGGCTTCATTTCCAGAGAATGGCTGCCATATTTTCTGAACTTCCGGCGGGATGGATACGATTTTGATGCACTCAGGGAGGACGGAAAGGCGTCGTACAAGCAGAAACGGATCATGGATCTGTATGCGGAGGAGCTGCAGGATCGGGAGTACTATTCCAACGAGCTGAAGCAGACGGCAGGTTTTGGCAAGGACGGTGAGAAGGGCTTTGAAGGCGTGATCACCGGGCTGCAGATGCAGCTGTATCTCTGCGTGCGGGATTTCCGCCAGCGCAAGAAGGGCGAGGCCTATGGCTGGCCGATTGCTGTTTATGCGACGCCGGAGCATCTGTGGGGCTGCGATTATATGACTTCCGCATATAAGGAAGAACCGGAGCTGTCGGCCAAACGGATTGCGGATCACATGGCGGACATCTATCCTATCGCGGCGCCGAAGCAGATCCGAAAGGTCATCGGTGTGAAAGCCGGTGAACGCAAGGAGCCGGAGAAAAAGGAAAACCGCATTAGATTGGTTTGCAAAATGACTGCAGAAAAATATAAAGAAGCGGCAACCTATTTCTCACAGGAGTAAATGCCATGAATGACACATTGATAGAAAGCCAAAGGATTAAGTCCAACGGCACAAAGCTTAGAATTTTATATCTCTATCAGCACTTGGTTCGGCATACGGATGCTGACCATACATTATCCACCGCCGAGCTGATGAAGATCCTGAGGGAAGAATATGCGGTCAAGGTATCGCGAAATACCATCAGCGATGACCTCGCTATGTTGCATGACTGTGGGCTCAATATTGAGCACTACGAGTCTACCCAGAACAAGTACTACTATGACGGGCAAACCTTTGATCTGGCCGAGCTAAAGGTTCTAGTGGACGCCATCTCCGCTTCCAAGTTCATTACCCAGCGGAAATGCGACGAGCTCATTACAAAGCTTTTGACGCTGACAACGGCGGATAATGCACGGAAGCTTCGTCGTCATATTTATGTAGAGAATCGCGTAAAGCCGGACAATCAGAACGGTTATTATGTTGTTGACGCCATTAACGAAGCAATCGATACCAGACGGAAGATTTCCTTCTTCTACACCGACTTCGATATGAATAAGCAGCGCTGTCCGGCAAATGAAGGCAGGCCCTACACGGTCAGTCCCTATACTCTGATCTGGGACGGCGACTACTATTACATGCGCGGCTTTTGCGATGAGCGACAGGAAATGCGGAATTTCCGTCTGGATCGTATCGCAGAGCAGCCGAAGATCCTCAACCAGATCGTAGTAATGCCGCCGGAGGACTATACTCCGGCAGACTATAGCAAGCATGTATTCCGGATGTATGATACCGAAGAGCCGGTCAAAGTGCAGCTGTATTGCCATGTATCGGTCATGAAATACCTGATCGATAATTTCGGTACAGACTTTGAATGTGAGCCGGTCGATGCGGATCATTTTAAAGCAATGGTCAGCGTATGCACCAGCACTACCTTCTATCGCTGGGTATTCGGTTTCAACGGAAAAATAAAAATCGTTGGACCACAGAACGTAACAACGATATATAAAGAACTGCTGCAAAAGGCACTAGATGAAGCTTAAATAATCATTGGAGGATTGTATATGGCAAGAGATCTTACAACGTCACAGGTTGATAGACAAAACATTCTAAATAATGAAAATGCTGTGACGGAAATTCAAAATCAAACTGGCCTTCAAGGAATAATGTTTGAAGGACGTTTACGTTTCACTAAAGCAATGGTAGCCTCTTTTTTCGAGGTAGATGTTCGGACTATTGAACGCTATGTTAGTGAGAATCTTGAGGAGATTTCTGCGAATGGATACGAAATCATTAAAGGAAAACGACTGAAAGATTTTTTGAATTGTGTTCTGGATCAAGATGTTCCCGACATTAATGTCGGGAACATCAGCAATCGAACTCCTCAAATTGCATTATTTGATTTTAAGGCTTTTTTGAATATTTCGATGCTTTTGGTTGAAAGTGAAAATGCAAAAGTTCTCCGGCAGATCATGTTGGATATTGTTATTGATTTCGTTAATCAAAGGACGGGCGGTTCGACAAAATATATCAATCAACGTGATAGGGATTTTATCAGCGCATTTTTACAGGAAGAAAACTATAGACGCGAATTCACTGATGCTCTTAGAGACTATGTTTCCATGGGAAATAGCAAATATGCAATTTATACGGATAAAATTTACCAAAGCATTTTTCGAGAAAAAGCCCAAGAATATAAGCAGGTTTTACATTTGTCTAAGAGAGATAGCGTCAGAGATACGATGTATTCTGAGGTCTTAGATCTAATTGCGTCTTACGAATGCGGATTAGCGGCAATGATTAAGGATCAGTCTACGCAGTTGGGAAGAAAACTAAACAACTGGGAATTGTCAGATTTGTTTTTATCCTTTGAGTCATTACCTTTATGGAAGCCCCTGATTCTCAGGGCGCGTACCAAAATGGCTAGTAGAGACATGGCTTTACGCGATGCATTTCATGTGCAATTAGAAGAGTATATTAAGCCTCTGGAAGCAGAAGAATACGAGAAATTCTTAGGAGTTGCTGGCGATGAACTCGAATTGCTTATGCGCGAGAATCAAGATGTACTGAAAAGATTGAAGGAGCGGAATTGATGGCCGAGATACACTATATTTCAATAGATGAGGCACGGGATATTCATCTTGCAACAATTCGGAATAGTGGCGGCGGCGATTGTGGCGAACTCGATATGGGGAAACTTGAAAGCATATTATGTCATATTCAAAATGATGATTATTATCCCACTTTTTTGAATAAGCTTTTGCATTTGTTTTACTGTTCTTGTAAATTTCACTGCTTTTGCGATGGTAATAAACGAATAGCTATTACTTTAACAGCAATGTTTCTACTAAAAAATGGTTATATGGCAGTTGCTAATACATACTTTCGAGAAATGGAGAATATCAGTTATCATGTAGCAGCTGGACATATTGATGAAGATTTGCTTCGAAGAATTCTTGCTGCAATACTAACCTGTACGTATGATTCTGATGAAGAACTCAAATTGGATATTTTTAATGCAATATCTGTGGACGATGTTTTTTATTGAGTGGAATTGAAACCTACTGCCCAAAATTCTGCGCACCACTGTTCCATTAAGCAGAAGCCCCTTGATTCTCGGATCAAGGGACTTTATAATGAGGTTACTGGAACGACTTGTTCCGTTATCGCTTGAAAGGAATATAAGCCATGAGAGTTATGAGCGAAGAAACGATGGCAAGCATCATTTCCTATATTGATCAATATTACTGCGACAAGCATACTACGCCTTCTGCAGGTGAAATCTCTATGGGCGTTGGTATTCCCAGAACGACCGCTTATCGCTACCTGGTCGAAATGGACAATCGCGGAATGATCGAATACGATGGTAAATCTCGTACCATCCGTACTCCGATGATCAATAAGTTTGCTCCCGACTCTGCACCTTGTCCGCTTGTTGGATCCATTCCATGCGGTTCAGCACAGACAGAGGAAGAAAACATCCGGGAATATATCAGCCTTCCTGTTTCCCTTTTCGGGAATGGCCAGTTTTATATTCTGGAGGCCTCCGGTGACTCTATGGTTGATGCGGGCATCGATGACGGGGATCTGGTTGTTATCCGGACGGATTGCACTGCTGAAGTTGGCGACATTGTAGTTGCTCTTACCGAGGACAACGAAAACACATTGAAGGTTTATGGCGGTGTTGATCACGATACGAAGAAAGCAATTCTTGAGTATCGGAATCAGGACAAATATCCCAATGAGGTCATTCTCGTAAGACATTTGGTCGTTCAGGGCGTAGCCAAGCATGTAATCAAAGCTTTATAAGAAGACATCAATACCATCGGAGGTGACACGCGATTATGAATACATACGACGTGAAGTGCCCTATATGCGGCGCTGTCAATCGCAGTCTTTTCCTGGAGGAAACAGACGGATGGATGGAATGTGATCACTGTGGCTGTGCGGTAAGATACTGCTGGAGCCCACAGATGAGAAGACGGGTCCCGATATTCGTAATCCGAAATCTGCAGGCACAGTCACTGCCCGCAGAATGAACCCACGCAACAAGAAGGGAGATAAGGAATTGTCTTATGAAAACTCGAAGTGGCGCTCTAGAAAGGTATATTGCCCCAACTGCCGCCATTTGGTCATTGGCTATGAAGGAAAAGATGGGGCAACAAGAATGACTTGTGACAGATGCCAGACCGTAATGGTCAGCAAGAGAATGGGCCACAGGCATGATCGCATCGACAGCTATGCCCCTGCCGGTCAGGAGCGTATCTAAAACAACAAAATGAACGTGGCATAACGACGGAATGGTTGAGATGAAACAGGCTTCATAAATCCATCTCCAGGTCACATGCCGTAAGATCGGTCAGTTAAACCAGACATACATGAGAGGCTGCCGACAAGACGGGATTCCTACACAGTTAGGATCCCCGCCTTGCCGGTGGTCTCTTTTTTTATTCCGGCAAGGCTTTCGAAACTCAAACATCATATCGAAAGCCTGACATGCATTAAGGGCTGAGGATACATATATTGCTCACTTTCGAAAAATGAAAATTTTCAGTTTTTCGAAACAGCAGTATCGGTACCCTTACTTTAGTGCACCTTTTTTCGGGGACTAGGGTCAGGAGCGTACTGTGGGCAATGGTATCCTTTGCTCTTCCGCAGCAGGCGGAAAGGAAAACAGTATGTACTTTGACGCAAATGATTTCGCAGCCCGTTTACAGACTCTCCGTAAAGCCCAAGGAATGACGCAGGAGGAGCTTGCCGAAGCTCTGAATGTCAGCTTGGAGCATCTCAGCAAGATGGAGCGCGGTAAGAGAAAACCGTCTATTGACCTGATTGTGGCTATGGCCTGCTACTTTCATGTGAGTACCGACTATCTGCTTATGGGGAAAGATCATGACAAGGTGGACAGCCGCACAAAACTTCTGGATGTGGTGGCTCAGCTGGCGGAAATCGCAAAAAGCCTGTAAGTCTAACGGCGATGCACGAAAAAGCAAGTTCAAGGCATCACTTGCAAAAAAACCTGCAAATCCGTACAACCAGGGCGGGCAACCCGTACTGCCGGTACCTAAAGAAATATCTCCATATCCACTAAAATTGAACATGTAAGGAGCCAAGAAAACTCCGGAAATGAACCTTGAAAACTACATATCATTCTTCAGGTACGAACCTGTGATGAGGAGCTACATCAGCGGCGAAACGCACTGCCTGCCATCCGGCAGGCGAAGGCGTGAACCGGCCTGTAAGTATCGGATTGCTTCCGTTATACAGCCTTGATCCATCACAGCATAATGATACTTCTGTACGCAGCTCGGTGAGAACCACGGAGGGGTTAGAGTCCCATGGATCTGGTAGCAGCCAGACGCCTGAATGTATTCCCGGCAGGCCAGAGCGTCTGCCAGTTCCCAGGGGTGTCGAGGACAAATGTGGGGATAACATATGGATTGAGATTAAGCCTATTGTGGCTTTCTTGGGCAGGAAGCGATTCCTGCCCTTTTACATAAAACTGAGCAAGGAGGAAAATCATGCTTAAAAAAGATTGGAACTATCGGCGCGGTGACATTTATCTGGTTGATCTTGGCGAGCATCGCGGCAACATTCAGGGCGGCGTTCGACCGGTCATCAATATTCAGAACAACAGCGGTAATTTCTTTGGCCCGACCCTGATCGTGGTGCCGCTTACGACGGAGCTGAAGAAGCTTGGTCAGCCTACGCATTATGTCATTGAGAAGCAGCGAGGACTGAATGAAACGTCCATGAGCGAGGCGGAACAGATCGTCACCATCAATAAGTGTCAGGTTCTCAAGTATCTGGGACGCACAAGCAAAAGACATATGGAACGCATCGATGACAGCATCCGCGTGAGCCTCCATCTGAATCCGGAGGATGTATTGCCCATCCCGGAGTGTGTGGAGTTTCCCTGATATGAATATCAATGGAACAGAGCAAATTATGAACGGAAAGTGAGGAACGATACGATGGAAGCAATGGAAACCTTTGAATTACCGGCAGAGAATGCCATCGCTGTCACGGAAAGGCGTTGCTATACCGTGGAAGACCTGCAGATCATTCTCGGCATCAGTCGAGGTACTGTATACAAGCTCCTGGAACAAAAGGAGTTCCGCTGGATGAGGATCGGAACTGCTTACCGAATTTCTAAAAAGAGCTTTGATGCGTGGCTGGATGAAAAGCTCTGATTTGTCAAGGATGTCAAGCCGCCCGGTGACATCCTAACATTCAGAAATGATATCCGCTACGATGTAGCCAGGTCGAAAGACTTAGCTATCACTTTCTAAGGAGGGACCCAGAGATGGACAAGAAGAAAACTACAATGTCCGTTCCGGAGATGCGGCGGATGTTAGGGCTTCGTAAGACGGACTCCTACTGGCTTGTACATAAGCAATGCTTTGAAACGGTTATGGTTAAAGGAAAGATGAGAATCGTAATCGACAGCTTTGAACACTGGTATGCCAACTAGGTAAAGTACAAGAAGGTGGACAGCCCACCGCCAGGAGAAGAGCTCAGATCCTACTCCTATTCCCCGCAGGAACTGGCAGAGGAGCTGGGCGTGTCCGACAGCATTGTTTATGATTTGATCAAGCGATACGATATCGAAACTTTTGAGGTCGATTATTATTGGATGCGGATCCACAAGGACGTTTTTGCAGCGTGGTACAAGGCGCAAACCAGGTACCGCACAAAGGCGGATCGTGACCGAGATGCCGAGATAGAAGCTGCATCCATGACCATGCCGGAGATGGCCAGATTGCTCTTGATTTCCAGAAAAGAGGTGTACGATATCCTGCTCACGGGCAAAGATAAAGACCAATTTGACTTTGTATATATCGCGGATCGCCGCCGCGTAACAAAGGAAAGCTTCGAGCGCTGGTACGCAGGTCAGGGCAAATATCGCAAGCTTTGTGACCGGTCACCGCAGGAGATTGCTGCAATTGAGCGGAAACAGCAGGAAGCTGTAACGCCCCGTTTGAAGGTTGATGAAGCCAAGGCAGCGTTCAATCTGCAGGAGGCAGCTGTGCTGCTGGATCTTACTTACAATGAGATCCGCAGGTTGATTCAGACAGGAGAACTTGAAGCCAGGAAATATGGAACCAAGTACATGGTTCCCAAGGATGATATCAAATGGTTCCTGCTGCAGCAGAAACTCGAGCGAGAAAACGAAGGAAGGAGTCACTGAAAATGGCATCGATCGTACAACGAAATAATCGTTATAATGTCATCTATCTCTACGACGATGAGGCAACCGGCAAGTGCAAGCAGAAATGGGAAAGCTTTAAGACCATGGCCGATGCGAAACGCCGAAAGGCCGAGATTGAATATCGGCAGGAATTAGGAACCATGGTCATTCATCAGTGTAAGACCGTGAACGAGCTGCTGAAGGAGTATGTTTCTCTTTATGGCAAAACAACATGATCCATGTCTGCATATTCCAGCAATACCGCCCTGATTGAAAATTATATCTCACCGATCATCGGCAATATGAAGCTGAGCGATGTAACTGCGCGTGTTCTGGAAAAGTATTATATGCAGCTTCTGAAAACGCCCTCGGTTCACCGCATCACGCAAAAAGAGGGATCTAAGGATATGGTTTTTGTCGCGCCCCCTACTGTAAGAAAAGTACATAACGTTCTTCGCAGCGCATTTCACCAAGCTGTAAAGTGGGAACTCATGGAGAAGAATCCGGCAATGTATGCAACGGTCCCAAAAGCGGAAACGAAAAAGCGAGAAATCTGGGACGCGCCGACGCTGTTTCATGCCATCGAAGTATGTGAGGATGAGCGGCTGAAGCTGTCCATCAATCTGGCCTTTGCCTGTTCCCTTCGAATTGGGGAGCTGCTGGGACTGACCTGGGATTGCGTAGATATCTCTCCGGAAAGCATTGCTTCCGGAAAAGCCTGCATCTATGTGAATAAGGAACTGCAGCGTGTGAGCAAGAGCGTTATGAAGGCCTTGGAAAAGAAGGATGTTCTTCGTGTATTCCCGGAGCTGAGGGAAAGCAACAAGACGGTTCTTGTATTGAAGAAGCCCAAGACGGCTACCAGTACACGAAAGATCTTCATTCCGAAGACGGTAGCGGAGATGCTGGTCGAATGGAAAAGAGATCAGGACTTCACGAAAGAAGCTCTGGGCAGTGAATATGCAGATTTCGATCTTGTCATGGCCAATGGCTTGGGCATGCCGACGGAGCAGTCGCGCATCACAGCTCTTTTTGCTGAGCTCATCGAAAAGAATGATTTGCCGAAGGTCGTTTTCCACAGTCTTCGCCATTCCAGTATCACTTACAAACTGAAGCTGAACGGCGGCGATATCAAATCGGTTCAGGGCGATTCCGGCCATGCACAAGCCCAGATGGTTACGGACCAGTATTCGCACATTCTGGACGATGACCGCAAGAACAACGCAGCACTGTTTGAGAGAGCCTTTTACAGCGGCAAGGGAGTCGAGAGCGTTGAGGCACCGGAAGAGCCGGAAGATAAGGGACCGGCTGCCCCTGCTGGCGTAGATCCTGAGCTTCTGGCAAAGATCCTCAGCAATCCGGAGATGACAGCACTGCTGACGAGCCTGGCCAAAAGCCTTAATTAAAAAGAAGAGCCGGAGAGCTGATCCGGTCCTTCACTTACATAGAGAGTATTGTAAACTCGGATTTCATTAGAACCGGGGATGCAATGCTCTCTTTTTTATCATCTTCCCCAGCAAATACTTTTCAGGGATTTGGATGAAAACATGTTTCGATTTTCAGTTCGATTGCGGTTGGATTTTCGCACTCAAAACTGCTAAAATTGGTGGTAGATGAAAATTGTTCTTCTTCCCCTTTTTAGCAAAATCTAAAAAACTGCTAATTTGAGCGGGTAAACATCTAACGACAACGGTGAACTTCGGTGAACAGGAAGCGATTCGGAATGCCAAAAAGCCTGATGATTACTGGCTTTTTTGAACACCGGTGAACATGTATGGCAATTGTTCAATAGTTCTTCTAAGGGGCAGTTGAGGGTTCGATTCCCCCAGGGGGTGCCAAAAGCCGTTCACTA
>OIZA01000271.1_pt1 | contig 29713 bp, 29 predicted proteins | sample 1588381 | NCBI WGS metagenome assembly OIZA01 (sample SAMN03283277) | human gut metagenome | biome: human-associated habitat; material: feces | host: Homo sapiens | place: Peru | collected 2012 | reverse complement strand
CGCAGATACCGAGCGGCAGCCGCCAGAGAAGCTGCGCGATTTTGATATCCGGATCGCCCGCCGCGCTCTGCCGCCAGAGAACGGAAAACACGCCGAAGAGAGCAAGCAGCGCGAGCGGGAGGAAGACCCACCGCCCGCGCGCGGCGGCGCGCTTTTCCAGAAGGTGCGCCGCGAGCATCCCGAGTGCGTAAAGATCGAGCATACAGGGAAGCTGATTCACCCAGAGCGAGAGCTCCTTCGCGCACGTAGCGGCGAGCGCGCGGCTCACGAGCGCTGCGAGCGTCATGGCCGAAAACGTGAGCGCCGGGCGCTTTCCGAACGCGCGCGCAAGCAGCGGGAACACAAGATAAAACTGCATCTCGACTGCAATGGTCCAGAGCGCAGCGTTGAGACTCGTCCAGTAATACGTATCCATGGAGAACGTATACGTGAACGTGAGATGCGCGAGAAGATCACGCCAGAGCGGCGCACTCCCCACCGTGCGGCCGCGCGCGAGCGCAAACCCCGCCGCGACGAGCACCGCGAGCAGATAGCACGGCAATATCCGGCAGAGCCGCCGGTAATAAAACCCCTTCACGTCCGCGATCCGTCCGCCCGCGCGGACGAGCGGACGGTAGAGCAGAAAGCCGGTGAGCAGCAGCGTGAGATCCACGAGCATGTACCCGCGCCGCACGATGCGCTGAAGATCGAAATAGTGTCCGGCGATCCGGAATGACGGATCGAGCCACGACTGCTGCCAGATGTGGAACCACGCCACGGTGAAGATGCAAAGAATGCGGAGAACGTCCGCCGCGGCGAAGTACCGGCGGCCGGCGTTTACAGGGAGAGAATCTCGCATTTGAACTCTGTTCCTTTCACGGTGATCATGCCGTAGGTCTGCCGGCCCATGCCGACAGAGCCGGGGTTAAAAAGCGTTACATCGCCCATGCGGAGGAAGTCCGCCTCGTGCGTGTGGCCGAAGAGCGCGAGCTGCGCGCCCGAAAAGTGCGCGGCGTTCGCAAGGCTCTCATACCCGAGCTTTACGTTGTACCGGTGGCCGTGGGTCATAAAGATGCGCACGCCGTCGGCGTTGAAGAGAAGGTTCTCCTCCGCGTCGCTGCGGGAATAGGCGTCGCAGTTGCCGCGCACATACTGCAGGTCGAGCGACGGGAAATACGCCGCGATCGCCTCCGCGTCGCGCACATAGTCGCCGAGATGGAGCACCATATCGGGCTTTTGCTCCTCAATGGCGGCGAGCATCGGCTCCTTCACGCCGTGGGAGTCGGAAAAAACGGCAATACGCATAAAGCACTCTCTTTCTCCCCGCTGCATATACTCCTTACAGGGGGTGGAACGGATGATGGATATGGAAAAGCTGGGCGCGGAGCTGCTCTCCGGGCGGCAGGGCGGCGCGATCCGCGACATGGCCAACTCGCCCGAGGCGAAAAAGCTCGGCGCGGCGATCGATCCCGCCGCGGCGGAGCGGGCAGTGCGCAGCGGCGACGCCGCGCAGCTCAAGGCGCTCCTCACGCAGATCCTCTCGACGAACGAGGGCAAAGCCCTGGCCGAAAAGCTCTCGCGCTTCGAAAACGGAAAATGAGCGAGCTGGAAGACCGGCTCAACGCCGTGCTCTCCAATCCCGAGGAGATGAGCCGCATCGCGGCCATGGCGCAGAAGCTCATGGGAGAGCTTCCCTCAGAGAGCGCCGCAGCGCCTTCTGCGCCGGAAGCGGCGGGCGGCGGGCTGCTCGGCAGTCTCGCCGGGAGCCTGCCGGGGCTTTTGTCCCGCCTCGCGTCGGGACAGAACGGAAACGGGAAAAAACAATTGGCCGACGCGCTCGCACCGTATCTGAGCGCGGAACGGGCGCGCCGTCTCTCCCGGGCGCTGCGCATTGCGGGCGCGGCGCGCATCGCGGGGGCGGCCTTTTCGGAATGGGGGCGCGGCGATGGCCTATAACCGCTATAACGGCAGCACCGGCGAGCGCACGCGCGTGGAAGAGCCTTTGCCGCCGGAAAAGGCGCAGAGCGCCTCGCCGCTGCCGCGCGGGAGCGCGCCGGAGCGTCCCCCACCGCCGCCGGAGAACGAAAAAACGCCGCCCTCGCCGCTGCTGTCTCTTCGCAGCGGGCTGGACGGCATCTTCGAGCGGCTCGACCCAAAGCGGCTGGAGACCGAGGACCTTCTGGTGCTGGCGATCTTGTGGCTGCTCTACCGGGAGAGCGGCGATTGGGAAATGCTCATCGCGCTTGGCGCGTACTATTTTGATCTGTAGGGACGGCTCACGGTTTCGTGCTGCCGTCCTCTTTTTTGTCCTTCTCCGGCGCCTTCGCCGAAGGGTTGGACGGGAAATGATGGCCCGCGAAAACATACAGCCATATGCCGAGCGCGAGCGCCACCGCACCGAGCAGCAGCCAGAAGCGCATTGCGGCGTTCGCCGCGAGCAGCACCGCCGCCGCGCCGAGAATGCCGCTGGCGGCATAGAGGACGGCGACCGCCTGCTTCTGCGTGAGTCCCAGTGCGAGCAGCCGGTGGTGGATGTGGCCGCGGTCGGCGTGGAACGGGCTTTCGCCGCGGCTCACGCGCCGGACAACGGCGAACACGGTGTCCGTAAGCGGCAGCGCGAGCGTGAGCACCGGCACCGCAAACGCGACAAGCGTGTACATTTTAAAAAGGCCGAGCACCGACGCCGTGGAGAGAACGTAGCCCAAAAGCAGCGAGCCGGAGTCGCCCATAAAGATCTTGGCGGGATTGATGTTGAACGGGAGAAACCCGAGACACGCGCCGCCGAGCGCGGCGACGAGCACGGAGATCTCCGTCGCCTGCGGGAGAAAGAGCGACACGGCGAGCATCGAGGCGCACCCGATGCCGCACACGCCCGCGGCGAGCCCGTCGAGCCCGTCGATGAGATTTAAGGCGTTCGTCATGCCGACGATCCAGAGAAGCGTCACCGGCACGCTCAGCGCGCCGAGCGCGATCGCCTCGGCGGAGGCGTCGCCGGGGTTCGTGAGAATGCGGATCACAACGCCGTGCCGGATGGCGACGACCGCCGCAGCGATCTGCAAAACGAGCTTGACCCAGGGGCGGAGCGAAACGAGATCGTCCACCGCGCCGGTCACGACAATGATGACGCTGCCGAGCAATATACCCTGCACCGGCTCGTCGATGCCCGTGAACGGCAGCACTCCGGCGAGAAAGCCGGCAAACAGCGCCAGCCCGCCGAGCCGGGGGATCGGATGATCGTGGACGCGCCGGGACTCACCCGGCATGTCCATCGCGCCGATCTTGCAGGCAAATTTTCGCACAGCGGGCGTGGCGAGCAGACACACCGCCGCCGCGGCGAGCAGCGCGAGCAGCACACGCACCCGCAGTCGCAGAGCCAGAGCAGGAAGCATTCCCTTCCGCCTTTCTTTTTTTCGAGTACCGCCGCGCAGCGTGGCGGTGCCTGAAATTTACTGAGAATTAGATTTGAACAAAACCAATCTTCTTATAGACCTTGCGCAGCGTGCGGTTGGCGGCACAGGCCGCCCGCTCCGCGCCGTCGCGCAGGATATCTTCGAGATACGCCTTGTCCTTCATCAGCCGTTCGGCCTCCTCGCGGATGGGGCGCAGCGTTTCCACAACGGCCTCGCCCACGGCGGGCTTGAACGCGCCGTAGCCCATGCCGTCAAATTCAGCCTCGATCTCGTCCATCGTCTTACCTGTACAGACGCTGTAGATCTGCATAAGGTTCGTTACGCCCAGCTTTTCGGGGCAGGCATACACGCAGTGGCCGGTCTCGGAGTCCGTCACGGCGCGCTTGAAGCAGCGCATAATGTCGTCCGGGGACTGCATGATATAGATGCACCCGCCGGGGTCCTTGTCGGACTTGGACATTTTGTTCTCCGGGCTCGTGAGACTCATGATACGCGCGCCCGTGGGCGGGATATAGGGCTCGGGGATGGTGAACACGTCGCCGTAAATGTTATTGAAGCGCATGGCGATATCGCGGCAGATCTCCACATGCTGCTTCTGGTCGCCGCCGACGGGGACAAGATCGGTTTGGTAGAGCAGGATGTCCGCGGCCATGAGCGCGGGATAGGTGAAGAGACCGGCGTTGATATTATCCGCATTTTTGGCAGACTTATCCTTGAACTGCGTCATGCGGGAGAGCTCGCCGAACATGGTGTAGCAGTCAAGCACCCAGCCGAGCTGCGCGTGCGCGGGGACGTGGCTCTGGATGAACAGAGTGTTCTTCTTCGGGTCAAGACCGCAGGCGATGTACTGCGCGAGCTGCGAAAGTGCGCGGCGGCGCAGATCGGCCGGCACCTGCCGGACGGTGATGGCGTGCATGTCTACGATGCAGTAGTAGCATTCATATTCATCGGAGAGCGCCACCCAGTTTTTGATCGCCCCCATATACGAGCCGAGCGTAAGATCGCCGGAGGGCTGGATGCCGGAGAATATGACTTTTTTGCGGGCAGCTTCTTCCATGATGATTCTTTCCTTTCATAAGTATTTTAAAGATGCGGAACTATGGTTTCCGTACTTTTTAATTATGGCATTATATCACGCCGGTTTTGGCTTGACAATATGAAGGCTATCCAATATGATGAGAAAATGTATGGATTCTCTCGTCATAAACGGTAACAGCGGGGGAAACCCCTCAGGCAGCCTGCCGGCTGCCAGCTCCCCTGTTAGGGGAGCCAAGTGAGTTATCCGAAAACCGTCTTGCCTCCCCTAATAGGGGAGGTGGCAAAAACGAAGTTTTTGCCGGAGGGGTTATACGCGAAATACGCAAGCTTCAGGAGGCTTTTGCAATGGACAATACATGGTTTGAGAAAATGGAAGAGCGCATCCCGCGCGGCGAGGTCCGCACCCGCTTCGCGCCGAGCCCCACGGGGTATATGCACGTGGGCAATCTGCGCACGGCGCTTTACACCTGGTGCATCGCCCGCCACGCGCACGGCAAGTTCCTGCTCCGCATTGAGGACACCGACCAGTCCCGCCAGGTAGAGGGCGCGGTCGAGGTCATTTATAAAACGCTGCGCGACTGCGGTCTTGACCACGACGAAGGCCCCGACGTCGGCGGTCCGGTCGGGCCGTATGTGCAGACCGAGCGGCGCGACACCTATCTTCCCTACGCCAAGCGCCTCGTGGAGCGCGGCCACGCCTATTACTGCTTCTGCGACAAGACCGAATCCGAGGAGGACTCCGGCGACTTCACCCGCAAGGACGACCCCTGCCGCGATCTTTCCGCGGAAGAGGTGCAGCGCCGTCTTGACGCCGGTATGCCGTGGGTCATCCGCCAGAAGATCCCCCACGAGGGCGAAACGACGTTCCACGACGAGATCTTCGGCGACATCACCGCGCCGAACGCCGATCTCGACGACCAGGTGCTCATCAAGCGCGACGGGCTCCCGACGTACAACTTTGCAAACGTCATTGACGATCATCTCATGGGCATCACCCACGTCGTGCGCGGCAGCGAGTATCTCTCCAGCGCGCCGAAGTACAACCTTCTGTACGAGGGTCTCGGCTGGGACGTGCCGAGCTATGTCCACTGCTCGCCTGTCATGCGCGACGCGCACAACAAAATGTCCAAGCGCCACGGCGACCCCTCGTACGAGGATCTTGTCGCGCAGGGCTTCCTCACCGAGGCGATCGTGAACTACGTCGCGCTCCTCGGCTGGGCACCCGGCGGCGAGCGGGAGATCTTTTCGATCAACGAGCTCGCGGAGGCGTTCGATATGTCCCGCATCTCGAAGTCCCCGGCCATTTTCGATATCGAAAAGCTCACGTACTTCAACAGCGAGTACATCAAGGCCATGTCCCCCGAGGCGTTCGCACGCGCCGCCGAGCCGTGGATCCGCAAGGTCGTCAAGACCGAAAGCTACGATCCCGCCCTCATCGCCGCCATTTTGCAGCAGCGCACCGAAAAGCTCTCGGACATTCCCGAAAAGCTCGGCTTCTTCGATACGCTGCCCGAGTACGACACCGCGCTCTACGTCCACAAGAAGTCCAAGTGCGACGAGACCGCCGCGCTCGACATGCTCAAGAAAATGCGCCCGCGTCTCGCGGCCATCACCGACTGGACGGAGGAGGCCGTGCACGACTGTCTGATCGGCGCGGCGGAGGAATTCGGCTGCAAGAACGCCCTCGTCATGTGGCCGGTGCGCATCGCCGTTTCCGGCGAGGCCGTGACGCCCGGCGGCGCCGTGGAGATCTGCCATATCCTCGGCCGGGCCGAAACGCTCGCGCGCATCGACAAGGGCATCGAAAAGCTGGAAAAATGACAAAATAAGGTCGAAGAAATTCGGCAAAACAGCGCCTCTTTTCGCCATACTAAGCGAAAAGAGGTGCTGTATTATTATGAAGAAACGAACGACCATACGAATTATCTCCTTCCTAGCCGCCGCGACCGTCGCGCTCGGCGCGGCGAGCGTCATTTTCTACCGCCGCGCCGTGACCGCCGAGCGGGAGGAGCGCTACCGCGGGGAATACGCCTTTTCCGAGCTGTGCGCCGCGGCAGACGGCCTTTCCGCCGCGCTCGAAAAATCGCAGTACGCCGTGAGCCCGGCCATCACCGCCTCGCTCTGCGCGGAGGTCTATTCCCGCGCGCAGACGGCAAGCGCGGCGCTATCGTCACTCTCCGTCCCGCTCATGGAGATGGAGAACACGGCGTCCTTTTTCGCCAGGACCGGCGACTACGCGCTCTGGCTCCTGCGCGAGAGCAGCGGCGGTGACGATGTGAGCGAGGAAGCGCGCGAAAATCTGCGCGCGCTCGGCGACACGGCCGCGCTTCTCTCCGGCAATCTGGCGCAGCTGCGCTCCGATGTCGCCGGAGGTCTCGTGAGCACCCGCGCCGCTGCGGCGATGGACGACGCGCTCCCCACCCTCGGCGACAGCTTTCTCGGCATGGAGCAGGAGTTCCCGGAAATGCCGACGCTCGTATACGACGGGCCATTTTCCGCCTCCGCTGCCGAGCGCGAGCCGCACATGATAAAGGACGCGCGCGAGGTGACGCAGGACGCCGCCGCGCTCGTCGCGGCGGGGTTTCTCGGCATGCGGAGCAATCTCGTCTCCGCCGCCGGAGAGAGCGAGGGCAAGATTCCCGTCTACCGCTTCACCGGCGGGGACTATACCGTGAGCGTCAGCCGGAAGGGCGGATATGTCGTGCGCGCCCTCTCGCAGCGCGCGCCGGTGCGCTCGGCCATCACCGTGGACGCCGCGCTTGAAAAGGCCGCGGAATTCCTCGCCGCGCACGGCTGCCGGGACATGAAGGAGAGCTATCACATTCTCAAGGACCACGTGCTCACCGTGACGTACTGCGCCGAGCAGAACGGCGTGATGTGCTATCCGGACATGGTAAAGCTCGCCGTCGCCATGGATACCGGCGAGATGCTGCGCTTTGACGCCGAGGCCTATCTCACCTCCCACGCCGAGCGGGATCTGCCCGAACCGGCGGTGTCGGAGGAGGACGCCCGTGCCATGGCAGGGGAGGGGCTGACGGTCCAAAGCGAAAAGCTCGCCGTTATCCCGACGTCCGGCGCGGAGGAGATCTACTGCCGCGAGCTCATCTGCGAAACGGAGGACGGGCGGCATTATCTTCTCTATGTGAACGCGATGACCGGCGCGCAGGAGAAGATTTTGATCCTTCTCGAGGACGAGAGCGGCACGCTCGCACTCTGAAACCCCTCAAAACAGTGGGAAAACTTGACAGAGGCGGATTCGTATAGTAAAATACACACACTATTATGGAATAGTATAAATTCCGAAAGTATGCAGTTTTATTATACAAAGGAGGTCATCCTAATGGGCTTCATTCCGGAAACCACCTGCCGTCGCTGTGGCCAGAAATACTCCGGACTGCGCAACCGCTGCCCGAACTGCGGCACGCCCCGGCAGAATCAGCCGAACCGCGTACCGCATACGACCGCATCCGCCACGCCGAACACCGCCGCTTCCCGCCGCGCCGGCGCCGATATCCGCTGGCAGCTCATCTTCGGCGGCATTCTTCTCGTCGCCGTGATCCTCGCCGTCGTTGTGCTCATCGCCGGCGGAGGGAAGGACTCCGGCTCCAGCAACCGCCCGTCCGTGACGAATAACCCCGGCAGCCAGATCGTCTACAGCGCGGCCGACCTGCCGACACCCAGCCCCTCGCCCATCCCGACGCCCGAAGCCAGCCCCACCCCGGTCATCGAGTCGATGGCGATCGCGTTCCTCAACAAGAATGTCAAGGATCACTCTCTCACGCTGACGAACGCCGGTGAGATCACGATCGATCTCGATCTGAACGTCTTCCCGAGCTCGGACGATCTGCCCGTGACGTGGAGCAGCAGCAACGAGAAGATCCTCACCGTGGACGACCGCGGCATCGTGACCGTTGTCGGCGCCTCGCCGAATATCACCGTCCACGCGGTGATCATCGCCGAGTGCGGCGGTCTGCAGGACTATGTGACGATCTACGTCCCGGCGTATCAGGCGGCATATCTCACGCAGAACCTGTACGATCCCGAAACCTACGAGCAGGACAATCTCGAATGGGACAGCATCATCTATGCCAAGCCCTCGGAAAAGGCCGGCTGATCGACGCAGATTTTTCCGAAAAATAACGCAAAAAACAGTTGACAAGGGGTATTATCTTTTGTATAATACCCCTTGCCTTGAAAAATTCGGACGATTAGCTCAGCTGGTATGAGCATCCGCTTGACGTGCGGAGGGTCACAGGTTCGAGTCCTGTATCGTCCACCAGAAACATACCGCTCCTTACGGAGCGGTATGTTTTTTATATCGGGTGGCTCGAACCTGTGACCCTGCACCCGAAGGGCGCGTTGAGCGAAGCGGAATATGTGCGGACGAAGCCGCGCAGCGGCAGGCATCCGCAAGTTCGAGTCCTGTATCGTCCACCGGAAACATACCGCTCCTTTGGGAGCGGCATTTTTCATATTTGTAAAATCTCCCCTCTAACGCAGCAGGCCACCGGTGAAACCGGCGGCCTGCTGCATTTATTTATAGATTCTGCGGGTCGTTTTTCTTCACCCATTCCTCGGCGAAGCGGGCGAAGCGGCGCGTGGCCGGGCCGGCGCGTCCGCCGGCGGGGACGGCCAGCGCGATCGTCCGGCTCGAGGGCGGCGTCATCTCCCGCACGGCGATGCCGTCGCGGTGGCCCTGAAGAAGAAGCTCCGGCACGATGCTCACGCCGAGCCCCTGCGATACCATGGCGAGAATGGCGTAATCGTCCTTCGTTGTAAAGCGCACGTTCGGCTTCACCCCGGCGGCGTCAAGCGCGCGGCGCGCGTCGTCGTCCGAGGATTCGAGCAGCGAGATGAACGGCAGCGCCGCCACCTCTTTTACCGGGCAGACGTCCTTCTTTGCCAGCGGATGGTTCTCCGGCAGTATGGCGAGAAGCCGATCCTCCCGCAGGGGAATGCATTCGCACCGCAGCGCCGTCGGCAGCGTGATGAACCCGATGTCCACGCTCCCGTCCGTCAGCCAGCGGTCTACATCGTGATAGTCGCCGTTGAAGAGCTTGAACTCCACGTGCGGGTAGAGCGTCTGAAATTCCTGCATCATGCCCGGCAACCAGTGCACCGCCACGCTCGTGAACGTCGCAATGCGCACCGTGCCCGCCGAAAGGCCGCGCAGCTCCGCCGCCGTCTGGTCGAGCTGCTCCTGCGAGCGGAGAATGTCCCGCAGAAACGGCATGATCTTCTCTCCCTCCGGTGTCAGGCGCGCACCCGTGCGGCTGCGCGTCAGGAGCGGAAAGCCGAATTCCTCCTCGAGCGCGGCGATGATGTGGCTCACGCCCGACTGCGTCAGCCCCAGCTCCTCCGCCGCCTTCGTCAGCGAGGAGAGCTCCACCGTTTTTTCAAAAACTTCATATTTTTTCGTATCCATGAAAATTTCCTCTTGCAATTTAGCGCGTTAAGGTGTATAGTACGCCCATAACATTTTTATCGGTAATGCATTGCATTATAAAACGTAATGCGTCGATTGTCAAGGGGGAAGAAACATGAATCATTCGGAGCTTTTAATGTTTATCCTGTATCTGGTATTTATGCTGGGTATCGGCATCTGGTTTTTTATGCGCAGCAAGGACGCCGGAGAGAAGGACTACTTCCTCGGCGGACGCGAAATGGGCGCGTGGGTGTCCGGCCTTTCGGCGGGCGCGAGCGACATGAGCGCATGGGTGCTCATGGGCATGCCCGCGTCCATCTATGCTTACGGCATGGGCAAGGCGTGGATCCCGGTGGGGCTGTTCATCGGCTATTCGCTCAGTTGGATCTTCATTGCGCCGCGGCTGCGCTCGTTCTCCATCGTGTGCGGCGACTCGATCACGATCCCGCAGTACCTGACGAACCGGTTCAAGGCAAGCTCCCGCGCGCTGCAGATCATCAGCGCGGTGATCTTCCTCGTGGCGTATACCGTTTATTCCGCGAGCAGCATCAAGGCGTGCGGCACGCTCTTTGAAACGGTGCTCGGCATCCCGGCGCAGATCGCAATGTACGCCGCGGCGGTCATTATCGTGGGATACACGTTCCTCGGCGGCTTCAACGCCGTGTGCTGGACGGACTTTTTCCAGGGGCTGCTGATGCTCGGTTCGCTTTTCGCCGCGCCGATCGTCGCGCTGTGCATGATACAGAAAAGCGGCACGACCGCCGGAACGCTGCCCGCGGGCTACTGGAACATGATGACCTCATGGCAGGACATTCTCTCCGGTCTCGGCTGGGGTCTCGGCTACGCCGGTATGCCGCACATCATCATCCGGTTCATGTCCGTGAAATCGGACAAGGAACTCAAAAAGGCCGCGAAGGTCGGCATCGGCTGGACGTTCTTCATTCTCATGTTTGCGGTGCTCGTGTCGGTCGTGGCGCACCTCTTCCTCGGCGACGGGCAGGAGAGCTCCACCATCTTCATCGCCATCGTGCGCCGCATCTTCACCGGCCCGTGGCTGGGACTCATTTCGGGCCTGCTGCTCAGCGCGATCCTCGCCGGCGCGATGAGTACCGCCGATTCGCAGCTTCTCGCCGCTTCGAGCGCGTTTGCGAGCGACGTGTATAAGCCCGTGATCCGCAAGGGACAGAGCACGGATAAGGAAATGCTCTGGGTCGGGCGCATCGTGGTGCTCGTGATCGCCGCGGCGGCGCTGCTCATCGCCTCCAACCCCGGCAGCGGCACGATCATGTCGCTTGTCGAGAACGCGTGGGGCATCTTCGGCGCGTCGTTCGGGCCGGTCATCGTGCTGAGCCTCTTCTGGCGCGGCTTCACGTTCTCCGGCGCGGCGGCGGGTATCGTCGCGGGCGCGGTGGTAGACGTGCTGTGGCTCGTGCTCTTCAAGAGCACCGGCGTTTACGAGATCGTCCCCGGCTTCGCTGCCGGACTTCTTGCCGCGGTCATCGCCTCGAAGTGCTCGAGCGCGGAGAGCCGCGAGACCGCCGCGGCGCTCTTTGATCAGTGCATCGCGTATAGGGACTGACCCCGGAGTGTTTCCGGCAAAGCGCAAAAACCCTCCTGCTGCAAGCCCTGTTGCAGCAGGGGGGTTGCTGTTTTATATGGCCGCCCTGTCTCTGTTTGCCGATCACGCCGAAGAATGAAAACGCGATTTATGCCAAAACTGCCTTTAAAGTTTCGAGATTTATGGTATAGTTATAGTTACTCTACAGAAAGGGGATGGTATTCGTTTGAGAATCCTTTTTTGTGATGATAATCCGGAGATGTTGGATCAATTACAAAAATATGTAACTGAATTTTTTAAAGGCATAGGAAAGCTTTTGCCCGAAATGGCTGCCTACACCAGCGGAGACGATCTTCTGCAAATGGAACGCTATGCAGATATCGCCTTCCTGGATGTTGAAATGCCTGGCCGCAGCGGGATTCATGTTGGCGCTCGTCTGAAAGAGTATAACCCTAAAATTAAAGTATTTATTGTAACTTCGTTCCCTGACTATTTGGATGAAGCCATGCGCTTTCAGGTGTTTCGTTATCTTTCCAAGCCGATAGACAAAAGCCGGCTGTTTCGCAATCTGAAGGATGCTGTTTATCTTCACAATATGGAGACCCACGTTATCCCTGTGACAAGCAAGGATGGGGTTGTCGCGCTTCCCGCCGACCAGTTCGTATGCGTAGAGACCGATTCGAGAAAAACATATATCTACACACCAACGGATAAGATCCAATCCGTTGAAAGCATAGAGAAATGGAAGGAAAAATTGACGCTTCCATGTTTTTATATGCCATATAGAAGCTTTATCATTAATATGCAGTATGTAGTGTCCTTCTCCAAGGATTCCATTCAGTTGAGATGCGGAGATACAATAAAAGAAGCCTATTTGGCCAAACGCAAGTATAACGAGTTCAAGGACCGATACCTGATGTTTATGGAGAGCATAAGATGAGCCCGGAGAGAATATGCTCCGCAGTTGTATATATTGCGGAGGCAATCACTGCCGGGCTTTATTTCAAGGTTTTTTTTGCTCCAAAAAAGACCGCAAAGGTCCGGGTAACGCTTTTAACTATTGTTTATTTTTTGTTGTGGCTCTCTTTCCAGCTGGGGAACTTTTTTGTAAACGCCCTGCTCTTCTTTGCCGGAAATCTTGTCCTGATCCTTTTGTGCTATGCAACGGGGAAAACCGCCGCCATTCTCCACGCCGCATTCATGACGCTTGTAATGGTCCTGACCGAAGTGATCGTTATGGTGTTATTATCCTCCATATTCGGGGATTTTGGAGCATTCACCTATAATCTGATAGCGCAGATTGTTACCAGTGTTTTAAGTAAAATACTCTATTTTTCCGTTATTCTGGCATTTTCGAGGATTTATGGCTCTCGCAGAAAAGCGAAGGAGGAGCCGTATTTCGTTTTACTGATCTGCCTTTTGCCCGCCGCCTCGATGGTGATCTCCATCATGATCATATATGTGGGGGTAACCGTGCAGCTTACCGGCTGCACGGAAGCCCTGATGATGGTCAGCGTATTCCTCCTTCTGTTTGTGAATATCGTTGTTCTGGCGGTAAATGATCAGATCCAGAAAATCTACGACGATCGCACGGCGCTGCAGCTGCGGCTTCAAAAAGAGGAAGCCGATGTAAATTACTATCACATGCTTCAGGTGCAGTATGATAATCAGCGGGTGCTGATCCATGATATTAAGGATCAGTTTCGCGTCATAGAGGGACTTGCCAGAGAAAACAAAAACGAGGAAATTATCGATTACCTTTACCGCTTTGAAGCGAAGCCCGAGCTTTCCAATCAGATTCGTCTGTGTGATAATTCGGTGCTGAACGCGATCCTCGTTTGGTACGCGGATCAATGCCGACAAAACGGCATTACCTATCACTGCGATGTACGAGCCGATTGTGTTTCGTTTTTGGATCCAAACAGCATAACGGCGCTGTTCGGGAATCTTTTATCCAACGCATTTGAGGCGGCGTGCCTTTCTGCAAGAAAATCCATAGAGGTATCCGTAGTAAAAAGACCGGTTGGGGGCGTAATCCTTTCTATCGTAAACTCGTGTGATTCCGAGCCGCCGAAGGATCGGAACGGAAGCTTGAAAACCACGAAAAAAGACACGGAGCACCACGGCTTAGGACTGAAAAGCGTAAATAAGGTCATCCAGCAGTACGGTGGTTTTTCCACATTGTATTACGACGCGACAGAAAAGACGTTCCATTGCATCATCCACTTCCCTGCGGAAGCTAAAGCAGCGAGCTTGAAGTTTTGATACTTCAAGTTCGCTGCTTTTTAACGTAGAAACAAAGCGATGGTTATGCAGTGCATGCAAATGTGATCTCCGGTTTCTCCACTTCCCACCCTGTAGGGGCGGGCTACCAGTTTTCGATGTTGGCACAAGCGTTCTCGTTGGCCAATATGGGTGAGCCCCACGAAGCTTCGGAGAGGTCCTTCTACCTGACGCATGGATACCTCCATCAGATACATCTTGATGGACACCTATCAGTTAGATTCAGTATAAATTGAAAATGCAATTGTTGCTATAGCGATAAGGACAAACAATATAGCCGCAACATAAGTTAACATAGCAACTCTTAGTAAGGCACTAATGCCTAATAGAAGAAAGCCAATAGTAAATAACGCAAAAATGAATCCGCAGAAATAATAATTCTTTCTTTTTTTCATTTTTTTTTTGCTCATTTTTTTTTGAGACTAAAAAAATTGTTGATAAAACAGGGCCTCGCTGCAAGAAAGAAAAGATCGAGCACGCCAAAGCTAGAACAGACAAACAAAGCATAACAATAAATATAGTCATTTTCACTACACCTTTTTTCGGATCAGACTTCAACGCCCTCCTGCAACGCGGCAATCTTCTCGATGTCGCGCTCCGCCGCCGTACCGGTGCCATAGTGAAAAATATAGTGTTCGGTCTCAACGGTTTGCATGGGTCACCTCCAAAACGTATTTGATATGAAATAATATTATAGTATGGATTTTCAAGCGATTTCAAGCATTTTCTGGTGCGGGTATTGGGTGATCTGAAGCATGGGCGGATTTTCCAGTAGGTCATTATAGTCGTTCTGCCATCCCATCACGATAAAGGGCAGAAGCATCGTCTTACTGGCATTCTGCTGCAGCGAGAAGGAAAGGCCCGGCATATGTGGATTGGAAATAGCGAAACAAATATTATCGATTGATAATATGTAGTTTTTCCCCACCAGGTTATATAGTAACAAAGCTATGCCTTTTTCATTGGTATAAGGATTGTTGGTGTTTGTTACGGTTATCTCTATTGCATACACATAATCGGAATATGGTCCCAGTTCCGACAGACGATCGCCCGCATTATACCGATCAAGAAACTCTTTTGCGCTCACCAATTCCGAACGCAGCACCTGCACGGAGTACCCGTCCATATCCTCAAACTCATAGTCAAAGTAGTCATTTTCAATAGGCACTATCTCGCCAAGCGGATAGACTATTTTCTGAGGCAAGTCCAGATTCGCGTTGATGGAATACACTCGCGCTGCCCATCCCAAAACAAGAAGGGAGACAATCACCGGCAATATAAATTTTTTCATTTCATACCTCAAAATGGCTTATACAAATGTTCTGTTATTTTCCCTTGCTCCAGAAGAAAGATTTCATCGGAGACGTCTTGAAGTACAGGAAGATCATGGCAGGCAAGAATTATAATTGCGCCACGCTCTCTTTCTTTTGCAAGAATTGTTTTCACCAAAGAGACCCCGCTGCTATCCAACGAGTTGGTGGGTTCATCGAGAATGAGAATATCCGGCTTTTCCATGATAGCAGCTGCTATACCGAGTCGTTGCTTCATTCCCAAAGAGAACTTTTTATATTTTCGTTTATCCAGCGGATCTAATCCCACAGAAGTAATTGCATCGTGTATTTCCTCTCGGGTGATTATATTTTTAATAGAAGCAAGCATTTCCAGGTTTTCAAATCCGGTATAGCTATCTAAAAATGCGGGGTTTTCTAACAGAAGACCTACACTCTGCGGGAAAGAGATCTCCTTTCCCAGCCGTTTTCCGTCGATCACGATCTCCCCCTTTGTCGGATAGATCAGTCCGCAGATCAGCCGCATCAGCATGGTTTTTCCGGAGCCGTTGATTCCCTGAAAACCATATACGTTCCCTGATACAAGTGTCATAGATACGCTGTTTATTATAGGGACGCCGTAAATGCTTTTTGACACTTCATTTACCACGATTTCGCTCAATATATTCACCTCTTTAGTCTCTATTGATCAAGTCATAGGAACGGAAAATTATTGCGCCCAATAGTATCAGGAAAAAGTCAAATGAAACTGCATAAATATAGCCGGTATCTACGTTTACGCCGTTTGACATAAACAGTTCGGTTCGGATAGGCATGGCATAATTGCATAAGAGCGCCGGCGAGAATAGATATACCGAAAGGATTGCTATTACGGCCATTGTTAAAAAACTAAGTGTTGGTTTAATAAACAGAGAAAGGGTCATCTGGCATAGACACAAGGAAAATGAAACAACAACAGGCAACAGCAAAGCAAGCAGGGAGATTTGTATTTCGCCAATTGCCGTACCGGTGGAAAAGGTCTGAAAAAGCTTGCAAATTATGTCTGCATGTAAAACAAGAGAAAGATCCGCCTTCGTCACTAGGCAGGCAATGCACACTGTCACCCAGAGGACTGTATGAAAAAGGAGTGTTCCGAAAAAGCACCACAAGGTTTTTGATAGCCACCACAGGCGGCGACTTCCGCTGCGTGTTAGAATCTGAACGCCAAATGTTTGCATGTCTTTGTAAGCATAACTTGACATGAAAAACAGCAGGGATATGAGCCAAATCATCCACCTTGCAGGAAATTGAAACGGCTCTGCAGGATTGGGAATATACTGCGCCATACCACCGTATATGTACATAATATGGTCCGCATATGTCGGGATCACATTGGACGCGGATGATTCAGCAAGTGCTAACGGATAAAACGTCCGGTTAAAATCGACAAACGAAATAAGCGCTATTATAAAAGGAGCAAGTATAAGTCCAACGTTTTTGCAAATACCATTCCTAACATCGAAATGTATAAGTTTAGTAAAGTTCATTTCCTTTTCCTTTTATAACGGTTGGAACAAAGGTAAGCACGAAAAGGATCAGTGCTTCTGCAACGATAACATTCCATCCGGCGTCATAGCGTGCTGCGGCAGGATGCAAAAAGTAAATGGGAGAAAATTCGGTGTACCGTATAAGATTGCTCGTATAAACAATTGAGACACCGGCAAAGTTCAATCCCAAAAGCAGAAAAAACGGTAATAAGACTACAACAACACGATTCTTATAAATGGTTGAAATGGAATAGGACAGGCATGCAATCAGTCCGCAAAAGAGAAAATCAATAGCTAAATAGAGCAGCACATAAACCGCCGGATATGTGTAGTACAGTTCCGACATAAGGGAGGCCCCATTTACGGCATACCAGATGAGATAGGAAGGATCCGGGCATACTGCGGGAACAAACATGGCTGTCAGCAAAAAGTTAAAGAGCAAAGGAATGACCATTGTCAAACCGCCGGAAAGGAATACGGCGCAGTATTTGGCGAAATAGTATGGAAATTTTCCAGTTTTGAGTACCATACACCTTGTATAACCGATGCGGTGCTCGTTACAAAAAGACCAACCATAGGGTATTGCTACCAAAAGAGGGAATATAAAAAAATATACGGATGACCCTAAAGTATAGGTTTCCCCGCCCACCCAATGATTGTATAGGGTGTTCATGGCTGCATGGGGGTTTCGATGTTGGAAAACCTCAGAAAAACCATTTACAACTTGTATACCACGATAGTAGCCTTTTACTTGAGGTATCAGACTGCATAACGTGACCATACAGCCAACCGCGATCGCTATAACAAACAGTCGGTTTCTTATTGCCTTCCTGCACTCAAGGTATAGTGTCCTTTTAAACATACAAATCTCCTTAAGCCGGAAATAAAGCTAAATACTGCCTTAGCGTTTCTATCCGGGAATTGAAAATTAAAAATAACGAGCTTTTATCATACTTCGTCAGATCGACATACCACCCGACCTTCACCGACAGGCTTTCGCCAGCGGGCAATGTGTAATGATAATACTCGCTGGAGTACTCTCCCGATCTTGGGCCGGCGTTTGAAAAATATGCGGGATAGGCCAATGGATAAAACGAGCGCACGGAGAGATCCGTCTGGCTCGGCTCGCAATAGGTAAGCTCAAGGCTCGATATATTCAGCTCCTGCGGCATTTCATTATTGCGGATCGTGATATCCACAAGCAGGAACTGAACTTCTGAACGCAAGTTCCCGTTTTCATCCGTAAATCGATAATCTATGTATTCTTCCATCTTAGACGAATCGATGCCAGCAGCGACAGATGAATCGAATATTTCTGCATTGGTGACAATATACGTCATGGCGTTTTCCACGAGATCGCCCTTAAGAACACCGGCAGCGGATATTTCTTCACCAAATGCTCGAACGGCTCCATCCTGAATGTTGTATTCCGGTGCTGCAAAAGTGTCCTCCGTGATTTCGCTTACACCGATTTCATCCGGTTCTTCTGCTGCAAATTGCGGTTTGTCCATAGAATTTGCAGCCTCCGCTTCCGAGTCTTTCTCGCTGAAGCCGGGCCTGTTTTCCTGCGGCTCACCGCTTTCCCCGCAGGACGGCAGGAGTGTCAGTACGCAAATAAGGATCAAAATGTAAATCGTTTTTTTCATTGAAATTTCCTCGCAAAAAACGGTGTTCAACAATGATTCCCGATACCTTTCGGAAAGTCATCCCGCTTTCTTTTTAAAGGGTTTTTCTTTGTATTTCAAGTGGCCTTGCGCCAAATGACGTAATGTCTGCATTTTATGCAAGGCAGACTTAAACTCCGAAAGAATGCCCGGAAGATCCAAGCGATCTTCCGGGCGTTTGGTGTTTCAAAGAGCTGTATGGAAAGAAAGCCACGGCGTTAGGTCAATTGCCTGACGCCGTGGCTTTTAGATTGTGCCGGATTATTCCACGTCCTCCTCGTCCTCAAGCAGGAGCGGGAGCGTGGCTTCATACTTGGTTTCGGTGGCGCTCTTTTCCTCCGCCTGCGCGGTGTAATTGCGCACGATGGCCGCCGCCTTCTCGATCGGCAGGAGCGTACCGGCACCCGCGACGCAGCCGCCCGGACACGCCATGCCCTCGAGCAGATATCCGTCGTACTTGCCGGCCTTGGCAAGCGTGAGCATTTTCCGGCAGTCCTTGAGCCCCTGCGCGCACGCGGTTTTCACCTCGCGGTCGGGGTCGATGTGCGAGATCGCCTCGCGCACCGCTTCCGCAACGCCGCCGGAAACGGCAAAGCCGCGGCCCGCCGCCGTGCCTTCGCGCAGCGGCGCGGTCTGGGTGATCTCGTTAAAGTTGATGCCCTTGGCCTCGAACATGCCCATGACCTCTTCAAACGTCAGGACAAAATCGACTTCGCTGCGCACGGTCGTGCGCATGGCTTCAAGCTTCTTTGCGCTGCACGGCCCGATGAACGCGACCTTCTCACCCGGGTGCTGCTGCTTGCAGAGGCGCGCCGTGAGCACCATGGGCGTGAGCGCCATGGAGATGCAGTTTGCCTGCTCCGGGAAGAGCTTTTTCGCCATGACCGCCCAGCTCGGGCAGCAGGACGTCGCCATGAACGGCTGCTCGGCGGGGACCTTCTCCAGAAAGTCCTTCGCCTCGTCGAGCGTGCAGAGGTCTGCGCCGACGGCCACCTCCGCTACATGCCGGAAGCCGAGCATCTTCATCGCGGCCTTGAGCTTATCCGGCGTCATGCTCGGGCCGAGCTGCCCGACAAACGCGGGCGCGACGATCGCAATGACCTTTTCACCGCCGCGCAGCGCCTGCGTGAGCTGGAAGAGCTGACTCTTATCGGAGATCGCGCCGAACGGACAGTTCACAAGACACATGCCGCACGAGACGCACTTATCATAATCGATATCGGCACGGCCGTGCTCGTCAGACCGGATGGCGTCCATACCGCACGCCTTGGCGCACGGGCGCTCCTGCAAAATGATCGCATTGTAGGGGCAGACATCCGCGCACTTGCCGCAGCGGATGCAGAGATCCTCCTGAATGCGGCTCACGCCGCGGTGGCTGAGCTTGACCGCCTTTTTCGGGCAGATCTCGCGGCACGGGTGCGCCAGGCAGTTCTGACAGAGGTTCGTAACGATATAGCGCTTTTCCGGACAGGCGTTGCAGGCAAACTTCAGAATATTCACCAGCGGCGGCTCGTAATATTTCTCCGGTCTCGCGCTCTCCTCCACACCCGCGGCGAGCGGCGCGTGCTGGTCGAGCGGACGGGGGCTCAGGCCCATTGCGAGACGCAGCCGTTCGCCGACGATGGCTCTTTCCAGAAAGATGCTGCTGCGGTGCTCGGCGACCTCACCGGGGACGATCTTATACGGCAGGTCTTCAATGCGGGAATAGTCCCCGCCCTCGTAGCCCATGCGGGCGACTTCGGTGAATACCTGACGGCGAATGTCGGTAATGGTGGAATAAATGCCGCGAATGCTCAATGGAACCCCTCCTTAGTTCGATTTATCTCGACGCGTTACGCAATATCTCGCTCCATGCCTCCGGCGACGCGGGGGAGAGATGCGCCGCATCTCCGTCCGCTTTCTGCCAGACGAGGCTCTCCTCTTCGACCCAGAGCCGGTATACGCTCTCCGTGCCGTCCGGCGCGGCAAGCGTGATCGTATAGTCGCAGTCTCGCTCCGGCGTGGGCGTTTCGCCCTCGTCGAGCAGGAGATACCCGGCGAAAAATCCGTCGTCCGGCAGCGTGACCGCGTCGTCCGATGCGCCGTTTTCCGCGGTGACAGTGACCGTAACGCCGCCGTCCGCCGCGGCACTCTCGGGCGTGGCGGCCATCATCCTGCCGCCTGCGGGCGCTGCCGGTGCTTCCGCCGGGGTTTCCGTTTCGGCACTGTCCTCCGCCGCGCTGTACATGGCGATCTCCGACTCTTCCCTCGCCGTGCTGCTCGCGCCCTTCGCGGCGAAAGTGCCGGAAAAGGTCACTCCCGCCCAGATCGCCACGGCAGCCGCCGCGGCAAGCGCGCCGCAGCGCGTCACGAGGCGCTGGATGCTCGCCTTTTTCTTCGCCGGCTTTTCCGCCGGGGCAGCGGTCTCGTGGACGCGCGCCATCACGTTCGCCGTGAAATTCTCCGGCACATCGCCGAGCGCATCGTCCGTGCCGGATATCGCCTGCATCGCCTCATAGAAGTTCCGGCAGGCCTCGCAGCTTTCCAGATGGGCGCGAAGCTCCTTATCCTCTTCGGCGGTGATCTCGCCGTCGAGCGCTGCGCCGATCAGCTCTTCATAGTATTCACAGTTTTTCACGCTTCACACCCCTTCCCTTGTTTGGACGGGAAACGGTCGGAAAAGTTCCCGCTTTTGAGAAGCGCTATGCAGAGCTTTTTCCGCGCGCGGTTGAGCCGCGATTTGACCGTGCCGACCTCCAGCGAGAGCGCCGCGGCGATCTCGTCGTAGCTCAGCCCCGCGCTCTCGCGCAGGGCGAGAATTTCGCGGCAGTCATCCGGCAGCGCGGCGAGCGCCGTGCGCACGGCGTCCCGGTCGGCGGCACGCTCGGCCAGCCTCTCGGGGGAATACCGCTCGTCGGGAATGGCGATCTCGGTCTCTTCGCCGTCGTCGTCCTCCGTCTGGAGCGACACGATAACGGCACGCTTATTTTTGCGCAGCATATCGATGCATATGTTGTTCGTCAGCCGGTAGAGCCACACGGAAAACCGGCTGTCGCCGCGAAAATCCGCAAGCGAGGTGTACGCCTTGAGAAACGCCTCCTGCGCGGCGTCCTCGGCGTCGGCCTCGTTTTTCAGTATGCGCAGCGCGAGACGGTATACCTTTGTCTGGTTTTCCGTCACGAGCGGCTCATAGGCGCTCTCGTCTCCGGCGAGAACGCGCTCGATATATCCTTTTTCCTCGTCTTTTGTCATACTGTTACCTCAGATCGCGCTGTATGCCGCGGACGATCTTCTCCGCGTCGGCGAGCGTATTCATCGATACGATCTGCTGCTTATAATATCCCGCATGGGACACCCCGCGCAGATACCAGCAAAGCTGCTTGCGCGCTTCCAGAATGGCGATCTTCTCGCCCTTGAGCGAGCATGCCGTCGTGATCTGGCCGAGGGCTTCCTCCATCCGCACGCGCAGCGGCGGGAGCGGCGGGACTTTCTCCCCGGCAAGAAGGGCGTTGCCCTGCGCAAAGAGCCACGGGTTGCCGAAGCTGCCGCGCCCGATGAGCGCCGCGTCCGCGCCGGTGTAGCGCAAAATGTGTTCGGCGTCCTCCGCGGTCCACACGTCGCCGTTGGCAAACACCGGGATGCGTACCGCGCGCTTTACGTCGCGGATGATGTCCCAGTCGGCCTGTCCGGCATACATCTGCGCTCTCGTGCGGCCATGCACCGCGATCGCCGCGGCGCCCGCACTCTCGCACATTTCGGCAAACGGCACGGCGTTGATATTGCCCTTATCGAAGCCTTTGCGGAACTTGACCGTCACCGGCACATCCACCGCGTGGACGACCGATTCGATGATCTTCGCCGCGAGATCGGGCGTTTTCATAAGCGCGCTCCCGTCGCCGGATTTTACGACCTTCCCGACGGGGCAGCCCATGTTGATGTCGATGATCTCGGGGCGGCAAAGGTCTATCACCTTGCACGCGGCCTCCGCCATGCACGAGGGGTCGCTCCCGAAGATCTGCACGGCGAGGGGCGTATCCCCCTCGGGCCGGACGAGCAGCGTTTTCGTCTTGCCGTCCTGATACATGAGCGCCTTGGAGGAGATCATTTCGCTCGTGGCGAGCGCTGCGCCGTGTTTCCGGCAGAGGAGCCGGAACGAGGCGTCCGTCACGCCGGCCATCGGCGCGAGAAAGAGCCGCCCGGCGAGCTCCACGTTTCCGATTTTTACCATATGGTCTTATGGGCGCGTCGCCACGACGCGGTGGATGGGAAGACCCATCTCGGTGAAGCGCGCTTCGTAATCGGTCATGGGCGTGCCCTCCGGCATATCGGCAAGCGCCCAGCCGCAGCCGCGGAACGATTCGAGCGACCAGTCGAAAAGCGGCCCGTTGTCGGTCTTGAACCAGACCGCCCCGCCCTCCGGCAGCAGCGCGCGGTACTTATCGAGGAACTCCGGCGCGGTCAGACGGCGCTTGAACTGCTTCTTCTTCGGCCACGGGTCAGGGAAATTGATGTACAGGCGGGAAATCTCACCCGGGGCGAACATCTCGGGCAGGAGCTCGGCGTCCCGGTCGAGAAAGCGGACGTTCGGAATGCCCTGCTCCACAACACGCTCCATCGCCACGACCATCGCATCCGGCACCTTTTCGAGCGCGAGCAGCAGCACGTCCGGCTCGCGGAGCGCCTGCTCGCAGGTAAAGCGGCCCTTGCCGCAGCCGAGCTCCAGACGGATCTCGCGGTATTGCGAAAACTCCTCCGCCCAGCGGCCTTTATGGTCTTCCGGCGTCCGGATCTGCACCGCGGCGCAGCGCTCCATCCGGGGGATCAGGTTCGGTTTTTTCCGCATTCTCATAAGGTTCACACTCCTGTTTCTTTCACACGCCATCATATCATAGCGACGAAAAAACATCAATCCGAAAAACCTTGCATGGAGCGGTTGTGTTTGGTATAATATCACGGCGAAAGCGCACGACCGGGTATAGCGAAGATGGTATCGCGCCTGCTTTGGGAGTGCCGTGGCGGTATCCGGAACAGGGCAAGGCGAAACGCCGCAAAGCCTTGTAACACCTGCGTTTGCGGGACTTTCCACGATTGCCGAAAGCGGTATAAAATCGGCTTTGACCACATAAATGACCACAGACAGAAAAATCTTTGTTTTTACCCCTCGCCGTGGTATCATGGCAGAAAAGTGAATATCCGGGTGTAGCTCAACTGGTAGGGCGCGACATTTGGGATGTCGAGGTTGGGTGTTCAAGTCACCTCACTCGGACCAAAATCCCTCTGAAATCGTTGATTTCAGAGGGATTTTTCTTATTCTTTGTCTATTGCGGCGCAGGAGGTGAGTATTAACAATCCGTTCTGAACCCTAATATTTTTGCTAAAATATTTATTGTGTTAAAGTTTACTGTGTCAATGAAATTTCATACACTAAAGTCTTTGTAACTTGATTAGTTACATGCGAAGAATAAATGTCAGAAATCGGGTACACAATACGAACCTTTTCGTAGTTCAATGCAAACAGACATACCCCCAAAGCCACAGGCTTTGTCGCTAATGGAGAAATACATATCGATGGCTCGTCGGCATAGTTTTTCTCAAGGAAATTATATACTTCAAATGGATTGTCTGCAGGGGCATAAAGGATCGAGTCATATTTTTTTCCTTTAATCGAGCTTCGATTATTCAGGATACTAATATCCTTATATTTTTGAGAAAGAGATGGCAAACTGTTGACAAACATCAAATGCTTATAAACAGCTTCCTCCAAAACCTTTAGTGATAAGGCGCCTTCAAAGCCAAGAAAAATGACGTAAACCGAATTCGGATTATCAGGGTTGTACTCTCCACCATAACCTGCTAATTCGTAATTTTGCAAATCACCAAGAGAAGATTTATAAGAAAAATCCCCCGCAAAATATTCGTAATCGTATGGGACAGAATAGATGCACGGAATATGTTTTATATGATCGTTCAATTTTAGAATTTTCATAATCGAAAACATATCCGGAATTCGGACACAAGAAATATCTATAACAATATTTTTGTTTATGTAGGGTTTAACTGTTTTCTTGAATTGCAGGATGAAGCTGTTTACATCATTCGATACGGAGATTTCTTGAGCACGGCCTTCAAATAGCTCGTTCAGAGCAGTAGAGTGGCTGCCATTATCGTATTTGATAATAATAGCGTGTTCAATTTGTACACCAGACGCAAGCATTTTAGAAATTCCCTCGGTGGATCTTTCGTCGTCATGTGCAGCACAAATAAAACAATCCACGGAATCAAACGCGTAGTCGCCAATCTGTTCCATCTTGTAAACAATACTATTGCTCAACAACTACCATCTCCAATCTCTCCAAAGAGTGACAGTTGTTTGACGGGTTCTTCTGTTTTTGTGCCCAGCACTTTTCCAACGGCGGAAGGGGTAAAAATACCTTCACACATTTTTGCAAATTCATCTTTTTCAATAGACACGTTAAAACCGCCGCGAGTTCTATACGAGATATTAAACAGCGGTGAGAAAATACGGTTAATGTAAAAAATATCACCACGCTTATTAATATCTACAGATAGCCGTTGGGGAGCAGATTTCTTTACTATCATGGACCATCTTAATGCCATATTTAAAGTAGTAGAATTCATTTCCTCAAGCTCCAATTTATCAAGAACGAACTGATTGGTTTCCGGATAGCGAGCCCGTCTATCTTTATGGAACTCAGCAAACATGTTTCCCAAGTTTAGGATTAATTTTCTTATGCTTTCACCATACTGGATAATGGAGCAGATATCGTCAAATTCTTTGGCAGAGAAATTATGGATTGCATTGCTTTGGGTCGGCGCTGAAATAGAAAGATTGTCAAAGAAGGCATTGGGTTCATAAAACAATGCATCAGAAATTATTTCGCGACAAAGATTGATAAAAACGCGTGTATTGCCATTAGCCAAATGAACAATAGTATTAAAACTATAATACATCTTGTTCTTTTTATAAATTGAACACAGCAGTACCGTCAAAGTGTAACGATATTTATTCTCGTAATCAAGCTTATACTTTTTGGCAGCAGGCGTATCATGTTTACCAAGATAATCCCTCATAGCTTGTTGAACATCATAGGCAACCTTCAACTTATCTTTATCGGGATTACGTATTACCCATAGTGCATTGAGCATTTCCATTATGGGATTATCTGGCACTTCGATTATGCCGATAATTGCATTGCTCTGATCTGCAGAAAGTGCTGAATCCATTTTTAGGATTTGGCGAATGTGTTCCTTTCTGCTTCCTGCGTTATTTTTGCATTCCTCCAAAAGATCTTCAGTACCACCAAACAATTGCTTGACATCAATGGAAACATCCTTGAAAACTAAGTCGAGCCGTTTTTGAGCTACACTGTAGAAGTATTTTTTAGGATCGCCCGTTCTCATGTTCTCGTCTAAATCAACAAGCAAATAGTCATTGTTGATTCTCAAATATTCCGTATCATTGATAGTTGCAGTTTCAATATTTCGCTCAGTTCTTCTTCCGATTCGAAGCGTAAGCTTATCATTTGCGTACTTTAACATCGTGTTGAAACTTCTTTGCAACTCAGGAGGAAGCGCCTCATACTCGTCTACCATTAGGACATAGTTAATAGACGACAACTCCTGTACAAATTTTCTAATAGATGCAATAAGAACTTCTGCTAAGTTGGAAGATCCAAACTTTCTAACAATTCTAATATCGTCCTCTAAAAAAATAGAAAGATTTTTATAATCTTGGATTGCTTTAATTTCTCTTACAACAGAGGTATACAAATCTTTGAAGCTTTCGATCGGTTCAATAACATAAACAGAACAAACTTCGTCGAGAATTTTTTGTTCGAACTTATCGGACGACAATTCCCCTTCAGCTTCTAAATCCAAGATCATATTAATAATACTTTGAGCAATATGCATCTGCATATAATATGAGAAAACATCTTCCCATTCTTCTAAGGAGCTATCAGCACAGATAGCCTTCAGCGAGTTAATAAAAGGCGGATCGCACCTGAAATAAAAACCTACTCCTCCACATTTTTTCAAATGTGAAATAATGCTGCCAGATTCTTTTGCGACAATTTTTTGTGCATCATAGGAATAGTATTTAAATAGCATGGTTTTACCGGAACCGCGAGAGCCCTGAATGATAAATGGCATTTTTTGTGTAAAAAACACTGGAGCAGACAGCAATTCCTTTTGCCCTTTATCAATAGGGTCGCACCAAAACCTAACAATCTTATCTGTATCAATAAGAGAAGCATTAAAATCGTCAAATGGATTTTTAAATGTATTTCTCAAAAGTGCGCCATATTCTTGCATCTGTTTTAATCTTCTCCTTTCTTTCGAAAATAGGAACCCAACCATTTTTATTGGACCAAAAGATTGGCAGAGTATTATTTGGCGTATTATAAAAGAAGCCAAATAGATACTGACCATCCTTATATCCGAGGGGATAGCTCCTAAACACTTTGCTTCCGTAATGAGTACAAAAGTCTTTAATCGGATCTAACAAATCAGGAAACTTGTGAAACAGAATGGATTGGCCAGAGAAACATTTATTTCTCTCATCAATCTCAATGCAGCTAATGGTTTTTATCCCGTTCTGTAGAAGTTCCTGCTCAGCTTTGGACGATGATATTAGTGTAAGTAAGTATACGCTATCAAAGGAATGATTTTTGACGAAATCGGTAATAGGATCTTTTGCTTGAGTAGCACTTAATGTGACATCGTCAATAAAGATTGCAACATTTCCGTTTATGCTTCCATTTTCTGTTGGAAAAAAGAAGCGATCAATACCAATTTTCGCTTGCTTTCTAAATTGATATGCAATAAAACCTCCACTTTCACTTGCACTGCCAAGTGGAATATAGCAAAAATTTTTCATGCTTTCCAACAGTGTTTTCTCAGTAAGGCTCTGATCCGTTACATACGTATGAATAAATTTTTTATATAGAGTTTTGCAAAGATGTTCGACTTCTTTTTCGTTATAGTGAGTATAGTTGGATAACAGCCACAATGCTATTCTTTCCTCATCCTCTTTCGGAAAGACTTCTCCTTGAAAATTGTTTAGCCATGAAGAAATATTGTACTCAGTGAAATTTGGAAGTGCCCATGAATATGTAACAGTATCTTGAATGTTGTTCTTAAGGGTAACACTGTCAGGAAAAGTTTCAGGAAATGTGATTGTTTTCGTTGCCATTTGCCTCACCTTATAAACCTGTACTTAGATCCCATATAGTAATCCTTATCTGCCTCCACACTTATCCAGCGACGCTTTGCTTCCTCTGCACAGTAGCCGGTAGTATTGCTGCCAGCAAAGCAGTCCATCACAATATCATTCTCGTCTGTTAATAAGTTGATAAAGAATCTTGGAACTTCGAATGGCATACGTGCGGGATGAATTTTTATGCCATTTTTTTTACATCTGAGAAGATATGGATCCCTGCTGTTTGTGTTTGAAGCAATAATGACATTAGAAGGAATTGCACCTCCGTTATCATTATTAAAAGCAGTTTCACTAATGCTGTGCTCTGAAGGACGTTCTCCAGCGTTATATTGACCTGTCTCCAGCAACTTTTTCATTTGTTTGCTATATTGTTTGAGCACATTTCTATTATTTGCTTTGGGATTTGCACTTCGCGAGAACCACCATACCCGGGTAAAAGAATCCTTTACCCGAATCCTATCGATGTTAACATACTGAATGGGCGAAGGGAGCCGTGCAGGATTGTAGTAGATGAACTCTTGGCACAGAGAAAGTCCACATTCATTTTTTATACTTAACAATGTCTCCATAGGAAGAGTTGAAAAAGTTGGTTCACCGTAATTCCATGCGTTTCCAATTTCAATTACGATAGAGCCATCTTCCGTTAACAATGGAAGCATTGATTTAACTACATCACAAAGCCATTTTTTATATTCATCCCCCATTAAATTCCCGTATTTTTTTGCTCTATTCAAGGGAAACGGCGGAGATGTAAATATCAACTGTATCTGCCCTTGATAATTAGGAATCAGATACTTAGAAATAACAGTTTCACATTTTTCGTTGATACAAATTCCGAGCGGTGTATTATAACGGCGCCATTTATTTTTAGGATTAATCATGTTTTTCCTCCGGCAATTCGACTTCTACAATATCACCAATATCACATCTCAGCACACCACAAATACGAGTTAAGATTTCCATCGAAACATATTCGTTTTTGTTAAGTTTCGTCAATGTGGCCGGAGATAACTTAGCGCATTTTCTTAGTTGGGCTTTTGTAATATGTTTCTCAATCAGTAAAATCCAGAGCTTTTTATAGTTTACGGGCATTACTCTCACCTCATATAGCTTCGCAGTGAATACTGTATATAAAATCCCAAAGTAATGATAGCACTGCTTTCGGCAAAAAGCAAGAATTAATGATGTGTTCGCACGATATTATCGTGAGAGCGCCACAGATTTAAATGCAAAAGATACGTCTGAACTTTTAAATCCCCGATATAGGTACCAATTGCTCGGTACCCATGTCGGTGATTCTTTTTATTTACTCTTTTTCGCCTTTTTCTTCCGCCCTTCCTTCTTATCCTTCTCCGGCTCCTGTGGTGACAGCGCACCCTCCGCCTTCTGCCTCTTCAGTTCCGCCAGCTCGGCTTTTGTCTCCTCAATCAGCACCTTGAGCTTCTCCTCACACTCCTCGCGGGTGTGTGCGTAGACATTGCGGGCGTGCTTTTTTCCGTCGGGCCATTTGGGCGAGTAGCGGCCTTCAAACAGGTGGTCGTTGATCTGGCTGATGCAGCCAGTGCCTGACCTGCGCTTGCGGCCTACATAGGGCTTGAAATCGGTCATACTCGGCTTTTCCGCCTGGGCCGGGGCAGTTTCCTGTCCTGGCTCTGAAGCGCCCTCCTGCGGCGTTGCCTTGCCAATGCCGCGGTCGATGTTGGCGGCGGCTGCGAGCCGCATATCGTCGGTGATATGGGTGTAGATATCCAGCGTGGTGGCTGCCGACACATGGCCCAGCATGGCGGAGAGCGTTTTCACATCCATTCCGTTCTCCAGTGCCAGCGTTGCGAAGGTGTGGCGCAGATCATGAAAGCGAACATGTTTGCACCCTGCGTGCTCCAAGATGAGCTGCAGTCTGCGGCGCACCACGCCAGGTGTGATGGGGCAGTCCTCTTTTACCGGGGATGGGAACATCCAGCGGGAGTCCACTGTTTTCTTATACTCCTGCAGCACCGCCACCACGGCGGGCGGCAGGACGATCTTGCGGACGGAGTTTTTCGTCTTGGGCGTGCTGATTTGAAGTTGGCCACGCACATCGTAGACCTGTTTGTTCACATTCAGTACGCCAGTTTTGAAGTTCAGGTCATCCCACTGCAGCGCCATGAGTTCGCCCCGGCGCAGGCCGGTGGCCAAGTCCAGAAGAAAGACCTCGTAGTAGCCCTCGAACTTTGCCTGAATGAGAAACCGCTGCAGCTCCTCCCTCGTCAGCACCTGCATCTCCCGCGCCTTTTTCGGCGGCAGCTTGCAGCCGATGGCCGGGTTCACACGGATCAGCCCAT
>OIZA01000264.1_pt1 | contig 30081 bp, 26 predicted proteins | sample 1588381 | NCBI WGS metagenome assembly OIZA01 (sample SAMN03283277) | human gut metagenome | biome: human-associated habitat; material: feces | host: Homo sapiens | place: Peru | collected 2012 | reverse complement strand
TTTTCAAAGGTATATACCGGCAGATTTACCTCGGGAAACAGATCCTCCGGACTGACTGCCCCATTTGAAATCTCCTGCTGTTTTGTTAGTTGTGATGTTAAGCATGAAACTTCAAATAGATTTGTAAAAGATTTACAGCAATCATGAATTGTAATGTAAGAAAATTCTATGCTCGTTCTCAGAATAACACAAAGTTTTTCTAATTGCAAGGATTATATTGCGCCGATATACATCAGCAAAGGAATCACCTCTAAATACTTGTTGACAAAAAGATAAAAAGGATGTAATATCAAAGCATAAGTAATGCAAACGTTTGCATTATATTTTTTAAACATCCGTGCAAACGTTTGCACAACAGAGCCTGTGAGCTTATGAGACGGAGGAAATATGCCAGCTACAATCAAAGATATTGCAAAAAAAGTGGGAGTGAATCCTTCGACGGTATCCAGAGTAATCAACGGTACAGCCAGCATTTCCGAGGAGACAAAACAGAAAATCAAGGACGCAATGAGGGAATTAGACTATCATCCCAACAGCCTTGCGAGGAGTCTCGTGAATGGCAGCACGTTTACGATTGGACTGGTGATAGATGCCGGCAACAGCGATGCCTTTTCTAACGCTTTTTTCATTCGCAGTGTATCTGCCATCGAAGCGGTCACGCAGGAGATGGGCTTCAATCTGCTGATTACAAGTGATACGGATAAGGAGAACAGTAATGCCGTAAAGAATCTGATTCTGGAAAAGAAGATTGACGGAATCATATTGCCGGTTTCGGCGGCATCGGAGGAGCTTGTGGAACTCCTGATCGGAAACCAGTTTCCTTTTATCCTTATGGGTGAGCCGGACACGGTAAGGGAAGGCATTCACTGGATCGACATGGATAACAAAAAGGGTGCAGAGGAAGCAGTTACTTACTTATTTGGAAAAGGTTATCAAAAGCCGCTTTTGCTTGTTGAGGATCGGACAACGATGTTCGAGAGAAAAAGGATTCAGGGATTTCAATCAGTGGCGGACAGGAATGGAAAGGATGCATTGGTTATTGGGTGCGGAGCAGACGGAGCGGATGTTTGTAATGCACTGAAAAACGTACTCAGTCAGGGGAAGGAATTTGACAGTGTCATCTGTACCAACAATGTGGTCGCCTACCATGCACTAAATTTTTTCAAAGCAGAGGGCATGCATGTGCCTGAGGATATTGGAATAGTAACATTTGACAATTATCCTCTTGCGGAATATATGGACCCGCCTCTGACGGTGGTGGATATTGATACCTACAAGCTTGGAGAGGAGGCTGCAAAGGAGTTGTTTTCCATGATTCACGATGCAAGCCGGAACAGAAAGGAGATGTTGCTGCCGACACGCATGATCGAAAGAGAATCAACACAGAAAGGAGAGAGCAGAAAAATTGAATAAAGAGGCAATACTGCATTGCAACACGGAAGAATTTGTTTATCCGGTTACACGGAGCAGCCTGGTATTCAGGATGAGAACCGCGAGACGGGATATCACCGATTGCACGTTGATCTATTGGGACAGGACGAAGCCGGAAAACCGGAAAAGCCAGAAGTTGAAATGCTGCTACAGAGATAAGCTGTTTGACTATTTTCAGTGCACCGTCTCGTTTTCCCAGATAGCGCGATACCAGAAGTATTATTTTGTGCTTACGGACGCAGATAATAGCACAGGCTATTATGCGGCGAACGGCTTGAGCAAGACAGAACCGGAGGATGGATTTTTTGAATATCTGTATGTAAACAATACGGATGTTGCCACAGTTCCGGGCTGGGCGAAGGGAGTGATCTATTATCAGATTTTTCCGGAGCGGTTCTGCAATGGAGATCCCGAAAATGACCCGGAGGGATGCAGACCATGGGGAACACCACCTGACAGAGAGAATTTTATGGGCGGCGACCTTGAAGGTATCATAAAAAAGATTCCGTATCTGAAAGAGCTTGGAGTGGAATGCCTGTATCTGAATCCGATATTTTACGGGGACTTTAATCATAAGTATGCGACGACCGATTATTTTAAGATTGATCCGGCATTCGGTACTTCGGAGACATTTGGAAGACTAGTGACGGAATGCCATCGGGCAGGCATCAGAGTCATGTTGGACGGTGTTTTCAACCATACGGGAGTACATTTCGGACCGTTTCAGGATGTACTTGAGAAGCAGGCAAAGTCGGAATACAGAGATTGGTTTCACATAAATCATTTTCCGGTAAGCTTGACACACCATGATTACGAATGTGTGGGAGCCTATAAGTGGATGCCGAAGTTAAATTCGGCAAACCGCGAGGTTAGGGAGTTTATCATAAAGGTCATGCTTTACTGGATTGAGAAATTCGGTATAGACGGCTGGAGGCTGGATGTTGCGGATGAGGTTGATCCTTCCGTATGGGAGGAGGCGCGGATTCGCATTAAGGAGAAGTACCCGGATAAGCTCCTGTTGGGTGAGACATGGGGGTATGCCGGAAAAATGCTGCGAGGCAATCAGCTTGATTCGGCAATGAACTATGTTTTCCGGGATGCGGCGCGTGATTATTTCGCAAAAGGCTGTATATCGGTAAGCGAGTTTGACAGCCGCCTGAACTATATGTTGGCATACTACAGGCAGGAGACAGATCTGGTGCTGTACAATTTGTTGGATAGTCATGACACGGAACGTTTTCTTTTCTTCTGTCATGAAAACAAGGGGCTGCTTAAGCTGGCGGTAGCATTCCAGATGCTGTTCCCGGGGGCACCGGCGGTCTATTATGGCGATGAGGCAGGTATTACCGGTGGGAACGATCCGGACTGTCGCAGATGCATGGAGTGGGGAAGGGATGCCGATCAGGAATTATTCCACTGGTATCAGTTTTTTCTGCGGCTGAGAAAGGAACACAGTTGTATTAGAAGAGGGAGCTTCAGAACCATTGTCGCCGACGCCGGAACGGATACTTACGGTTTTGTCCGTAGCGATGCGGAGGAGAGCTGTTACATCTTATTACATAAAGGCGCTGAGAGCTGCAATATTGACTGTCCCGTACTGGAGAAGGGTGTCTTCACGGAGGAGCTTTCGGGAGAAGTGTTTCACTGCGAGGAGGCAGGGGAAACGGTATTTCTGAATCAGGACATAACAGAATATCAGGGAAAAATTACTATGTCTATCCCCGGATGTTCTGTGAAGGTCATAACGAGTTCAAAGAACTCAGGCAAAAAATAATAGGAGGATGTTTACAATGAAGAAGGAAAAGCAAAGCAAAAAAGTACTGGCAATCCTACTCACAACCGTAATGAGCCTGGCAGCTTTAACAGGGTGTGGAGAATCACCAGTAAAATCTGAAACTGGCTCTGAGAGTCAGGTATCAGCGACAACGGAATCCACTGGGAAGGATGAAAACACTTCGCAGAAGGATGTAACTATTAATTTCTGGCACCATTACAGTGCACAGTCCGCAGAAAATGAAACTCTGATGAATGTATTGATTCCGAAGTTTGAAGAAGAAAACCCCGGAATTAAAGTGAATGCAGTGTCGCATGAATGGGCGGATCTGCATCAAAAGCTCTTGATCAGTGCACAATCAGACACACTTCCCGATGTTGCCCGCCTTGACAGCGCGTGGGTTCCCGAATTTCAGGAGATGGGAATCCTGACTGCGTTGGACGAGGAAATGTCTGATTTCGCAGATGTTGCAGGTGGACTTCTGGAAAGCGCCATGAGCACCGCAAAAATTGACGGTCATTTCTACGGTCTTGCCTTAAACACAAACACAAAGATTCTTTTCTATAATGTACAGGCATTGAAGGAGGCAGGCATTGAGGTACCTAAGACCATGGATGAGTTTGTGGATGCAGTGAAAAAACTGTCCGGAACCAATGCAAACGGTCAACAGGTGTGGGGCTATGATGAACCTGCTCTGGCGGGGTGGAACCTTTGTCCGTTTATCTGGAGCATGGGTGGCTCCATTACCAACGAAGAGGAGACAAAAGCGTCCGGTTATATCAACAGTCCTGAAACGGTAAAAGCAATAGAAACATTTGCCGGGCTTTATCAGGAGGGTGCAATCACCGGTTGGAACGCAGGCGATATTCCCATGACGGACGGCTTCGGCACCGGAAGATATATGATGCTTCTGGAAGGTCCATGGAAGGTTGCTGAAATGCAGGGCGCATATCCTGATTTTGAATATGCAACCGCTGAAATGCCTGCCGGTGAGGGCGGTTCCGTTTCTGTTCTCGGCGGTGAAGATATTGCCATGTTCAATAGTGCAAATAAAGAAGCAGCGTGGAAGTTCATGAAGTTTATGACCGGGGCATTTGCGGAAGAAGAAATGGCAAAATGCGGTCAGATTCCGGTAAACAAGCAGGCACTGGAAAGCGATACCGTAAAGGAAGCTGATTACGCACCGTTCCTGGAGGCAATCAAGACAGCAAAGTCACGTCCTACGGTTGCATGCTGGTCAGAGATGGACAGTGAACTGTCTGTAGCGGTAACTGACGTTATGACCGGTGTAAAAACCGCGCAGGAAGCAATGGATCAGCTTGCAGAGCGATTTGATGAGCTTCTCGCTGAATGATATTAATTATAGCCTGTATAACGTATAAAGTCAATTGACAGCTTGGGGGCAGTGGCAGTGAAAGCACTGCCTCCCGCTGTAAAGAGGTATTTCTATGAAAACATCTAGGAAAGGTAAGCTACAAATAGGTTTATTGCTTTTGCCGGGACTGCTTATTTTCGGAATTTTTACGGTTTATCCGATTGTGAAGCTTTTTATCATGAGCTTTTTTGAATGGGATTTCGGAAGCATGCTCAGCCATCGCTTTATCGGTCTGGGAAATTATATAGAGGTTCTGGGAGATGAATATTTCAGAACAGTATTTGTCAATTCATTGGTATATACGATCGTAACGGTTCCGGGGCAGATGCTTGTGGGCTTTCTGGTTGCGCTGCTGCTAAACCAGATCACTCATTTCAAGGTCGGTTACAGAGTGATGTATTATCTACCGGTAATTACCTCGTGGGTGGTTGCATCGCTGATTTTCAAGTATGTCTTTAACACTGAGGGGTTATTAAACTATTTTCTGACTAAAGTGATTCATATCACAAGTGGGAACATCCGATGGCTGGATACCAGATGGAGCGGGATGACCGTTGCAATGCTTCTGGGAATCTGGAAAGGGATTGGCTGGAATATGGTGGTATTTCTGGCGGCGCTGCAGACCGTTCCGGGCGATCTGTATGAGGCAGCAGCCATAGACGGCGCTACGGCTTGGAATAAGCTGATTCATGTCACCATACCCTCCATCCGGGGTACGGTTCTCTTTGCACTTGTCATGCTGACAATAGGCGGATTTAATGTTTTTACGTCCGTAAAAATGATTACAGGCGGCGATCCGGGACATCAGACAGACGTAATTCTCACATGGATGTATCACAAGGCCTTTGACACAGGAAAATTCGGGTATGCGGCGGCATTGTCCTTTATTACCACCGTTGTTCTGGCACTTCTGGCTGTCGTGCAGTTCCGCCTCATGCAGCAGAAGGATCAATAGAATAGGCAGGTATTGTATATGAAAAAAAAGACATGGACAGAGATAATTCTTCATTTTATTCTTCTGGCAGGGTTAATTGTTGTAGTGCTGCCCATGGTATATATGATCAGCACATCCCTGAAGCCCAATGGAGCCTTATACCAATATCCTCCCAGGTTTTTACCGTCACTGGACGAGATAACGATAGAAAATTACAGATATATATTAGGGCAGAGTAAATTCTACAGAAATTTTTTAAACAGTATTCTGGTTTCAGTTGCCTCCGTGCTTTTTGCGGCGATGATTGCTACGGCACTGGGCTATGTAATTGCGAGATTTGAGTTTCCCGGAAGAAAATTTTTATTTGCATTTATCGTGCTGACTATGATTGTTCCGGGGCTGACGTTGATCGTACCGCAGTATGAACTGGCAGTAAAATTGCATGTAATCAACTCTTTGACAGGGCTGGTGCCCTTTTACACTGCTTGGACGATTCCCTATTCCACGTTTATGATCAAGGGATTCGTAGAGGGAATCCCCAGAGAGCTTGACGAAGCAACCTACATGGATGGGGGAAGCGTTTTTACCGTTTTCGGGAGAATCATCATTCCGTTGGCAAAGCCGGGAATTGCATCGGTATCCATCTTTAATTTTCTGACCGCGTGGGAGGAATTTCCATGGGCAAACACGGTGCTGAATGATAATTTGAAGAGGACGATGCCGATCGCAATATCAGGCTTTTTCGGAGAGCATCAATTTACACAGTGGGGATATGTGTTTGCGCTGTCCGTATTCAGTCTCCTGCCGATTCTGATAGTTTTTATATGCTGTCAGAGGTTCTTTGTTGCCGGTCTGACAAGCGGTGGAGTGAAAGGCTGAAGGACGGGGAAAAATAAGGAACGCACCGGAGGTGCGTTCCAACGTTACAGCTTTATGGGTACGGCGATCTGCGTGATATAGTCCGCGGTTTTATTCCCACGGTTTGGCGGGCCTTCCAGATAAATCGAGCGGAAAGGACCTGCTACGCAGATGTTATTTTCCTTTACATGCTTTGTCAATGCGCGGATCGCCTTACCGGTATCCTCATAAGCACCACGGAAATAGATACAGAGCGCGGGTGTTTCTGCAAATTCCACTCGCTCTTCTCCCGCAAAGCTGTTGTCAACAGGAATGCAGCACATCAGATCAAGCACATCACAATCCGGTGACATCCGCATCGTGAACATCCTTGCAATCATAGACAGATGACCGGTTTTAGCGGCAGCGATATAAGTATCGTGCAGGTTCTTTGTCGCTTCGGCAACGTCCTTGCACTGATACCGGTGGCAAAAGCATACCTGCTGCGGAAGCGTTATGCTGTGGATTGTCATATCACCGGGCTTGGATGCCCGCACCTGCAACAGTTCGATATTGCGGTCAACGATCGCCCGCAGCTCCAACATTTTTTGCAGATGGGCATCAATATTGTCCACATGGTAATAATATTCTGCAATTTCATCCAGAGACAGACCGAGCGCCTGCAATGAGCGAATAGAGCGAATCTGCGTCATATTGTCTGCGGTATAATACCGGTAGCCGGTGTTTTTGTCCTTGACCGCAGCGGTGAGCAAGCCTTTTGATTCATAGATCAGAATCGTTTTTCGCGTCACACCAAGGATTTTCGCTATTTCGCCGATCTGAAATAAACCTTCATATTTCTTTGTCATATGTTTCCCCATTTTTTCAGGCTGTTTGACTTGTCCGCTAAGGGACGGTACATTTTCAGTATAACAAAATCCAGACAGATTTACAAGGAGACTACATGAGAAAATTGGAAACAGAAAAAATGACTTTCTTTGATATGTGTTGTTCAGTCTGCTGGCTTTCTTCTTTATAATGAGGACATCAAATAAAGGAGGAAACACATTATGAACACAGATAAGATTTATGCAGAACAACTCGCAAACGAGTATGCACCGAAGGACACGTCAAAGGTGGTTGCACTCCGTAAACTGGACGCAAAGGCAAAGCTGCCGGCAACCGTATTTACTTACACCTTCGGTGTTATTGCCGCGCTCGTGACCGGCGTAGGAATGTGCCTTTCCATGAGGGGCATCGGCAGCGGGACAACCGCAATGTTTGTGCTTGGCGTTGTCATCGGTATTATCGGGTTTGCCTGCATGAGCAGACGGTTTGTTTCTACTCACAGATGACCAGTCTGCCGTCATGCAGGGCAATCAGCTCCTGCTGCCTGACATCCAGTTCGCTGTCTGTGTAAATGCAGCGAAAATCCCGTATGTCATTGTATTTGATCGGATTTTTCTTTCCGAATTTGGTGTGGTCAGTGAGCAGATAACAGCTGTCGGCACATGTGTAAACGCGTGATTTGACAGCACCTTCCATCTCGCGTGTTGCGGAGACGCCAAAGGCGGCGTCAATGGCAGAGGTTCCGAAAAAGGCTTTATCATAATGAAACCTGCCGACATAGTCCGCTGTCGAATAGTCCAGAGGGCCGCCATACTGGGGCTGATAACAGCCTGGCGCGATATGAAGACAGACATTAGTGTTGCGGTAGAGTTGTTCCACGACCGGCAGGGAGTTTGTAATCACGGTCAACCGACAGTCCGGCAGAAAGCGGAGCATCAGCAGGACGGTCGTACTTGCATCCAGAAAGACAGTATCATGCCGCTCAAATTTGGCGGCGGCGGTGCGGGCGGATGCGGATGCAGTGACGCTTGACAACGACCGGGACGTGATCGCTGTGTTTCTGAATCGGAACTTTACAGTTGGCAAGGCGGGCGGGTTACTTTATAATAATTAGCAGATGAACCATTCTCAAGGAGGAAGACAATGAGAAGCGAACAGGAAATGTATCGGCTGTTTCGGGATATAGCCGATGAAGATGACAGAATTCTTGCAATTTACATGAATGGATCACGGACAAACCGGAATGCCGTGCAGGATATCTTTCAGGACTATGATATTGTATTTGTTGTGAAGGACATAACACCTTTTATCAACGGGAGAGAAAAATGGTATACAAAGTTTGGAGAGGTATTGTATATGCAGTTCCCGGATGAATTTCCGGAGGATCTCCCTGAGAATAAAGATCATTACGGCTGGCTGATGCAGTTTACGGATGGAAACAGGGTTGACCTTACCGTGCAGTCGCAGGAGTATGCGGTAAAGCACATTCTTGAGGACAAGCTGTGCAGGATCCTTCTCGACAAGCATCATATTTTGCCCGAAATCCCTGAGGCAACGGATGAGGGGCATTATGTGAAAAGACCTTCAGAGGCGGAGTTCCTGGCATGCTGCAATGAATACTGGTGGTGCAGCAACAACATAGCAAAGGGACTGTGGAGAAAGGAAATGCCGTATGTGCAGGACATGACGAACATGGTTGTCAGAAAGCAGCTGGAAAAGCTCTTGTCGTGGAAGGCGGGCGTTAAAACTGATTTTACCGTCAGCGTGGGAAAGTCGGCAAAGTATCTGTACAGATGGCTTGATGAAGGGGAATATGACCGCTATCTCAGTACCTACTTCGGAGGAGATGTCGAGGAGGCATGGGAGGCTGTCTTTCGCATGTGCGACATGGTGGACAGTGTTGCGCGTGAGCTTGCAGACCGGCTTGGCTTTACCTATAACGAGAAGGAGGCAGCGGCTGCACGAGGCTATCTGGAGCATGTGAGAGAGCTGCCCCCGGACGCGACAGAGGTATATTAGACTATGCGCAAAGAGCATGCGCAGAAATGGGGAGAAAATGGAAGCAAGAAAACTGATTGAAACATTGGCGGTTGCGGAGAAGCTGAAGGATGCCACGCGGCATTGCTATACCTCCGGCGGACGGCATGAGAGCGTTGCGGAGCATTCGTGGAGGCTGACGCTGATGGCGTACCTTGTCAGTGATGAGTTCCCGGAAGCGAATCTGGAAAAGCTGTTGAAGATGTGTCTGATTCACGACATCGGAGAGGCATTTACCGGGGACATTCCGGCATTTGAAAAGACGTCCGCCGACGAGGGCAGGGAAGAGGATTTGCTAAAGGAGTGGGTTCAATCGCTGCCGGAACCCTTCGCAGCGGAGATTACCGCCCTGTATGCGGAGATGGCAGCGAGGGAGACGCTGGAGGCGAAGATCTATAAGGCATTGGATAATCTCGAAGCGCTGATCCAGCACAACGAGTCTGCACTGAGTACATGGATACCGTTGGAATATGATCTGCAGATGACCTACGGAAACGATAAGGTAGGCTTTTCAGAGTACCTGACCGCGCTGCGTGACATGGTGCGGGAGGACAGCAAGAAAAAAATTGCGGAAGGGAAATAGCCCGTCCGCAATTTTCTTGCCTATTCAGAGTCATATATAACTGCTTATCTGCCTGAATACAAGCATTCGCAGAACGCAGTTAAGCAGACTACATATAGTGATATTTCTTCCGTTTAGCGATCAGGAAGATCGCAGAGATGGCAAAGGCGAAGATTTCTGCAAATGCGTTTGACAGCCAGATGCCATCGACATCCAGGATGAGCGGCAGTATCAGAACAGCCGAGGTCTGGAAAACCAGCGTTCGCAAGAAGGACACCGCTGCGGAAATCGCGCCGTTATTCAGCGCTGTAAAGAAGGACGAGCAGTAAATATTAAAGCCGGCAAGCAGGAACGAGAAAGAGAACAGCCGGAAGGCATGGCTTGTCAGTGCATGAAGCTCGGCATCGTAGCCCACGAAGATCTTCGCCAGCGGCTCCGCGAGGCAGAAGGCGAGTGCAGAGAGCAGGACGCCCAGTGTTCCCATGAGCAGCATACTCTTTTTCAGCATGTTTTTTACTTCCGGTGAATTTCCCGCGCCGTAATGGTAGGAGACAACCGGAGCGCAGCCGATGGAGTACCCGATAAAAATGGCGACGAAGATAAACTGCACATACATCAGCACTCCGAAGGCGGACACACCGTTCTCTCCGATATATTTCAGCAGCTGGAAATTGTAAATCATGCTGACGACCGAGGAGGAAATATTGCTCATAAGCTCCGAGGAGCCGTTTCCGCAGGCCTTTAAAAGCGGAATCAGCTCGAGCTTTGTCCGCGTGAGCCGCAACAGGCTCTTATTCGGAAGCAGGAAATAGATCAGGGGGACAAGACCGCCTGCGCACTGACTCAGTCCCGTGGCAGCAGCGGCACCGGCGACACCCCAGCCGAAGACGCCGACGAACAGCCAGTCAAGAACCATGTTGGTTGCACCGGCGATCACCGTCACGACCAGACCGAACTTCGGTTTCTCAGCGGCGATCAGGAAGCTCTGGAAGACGTTCTGCAGCATGAACGCTGTGGTGAAGCTGATGACGATCCGCCCGTACAGAACGCAGTCAGCAAGCATTTCTTCCGTGGCACCGAGGAGGACGGCGATGGATTTCATGAAGGTAAAACCGAGCACGGAGAGGATCACACCCATGATGACGGTCAGGTAAATCATCATGGAGAAATAACGGTTTGCGCGCTCGTGATCCTTCTGCCCCAGAACGACGGAAACCAGCGCAGTGCCACCGGTACCGATCATAAAGCCCATGCCTCCGAGAATCATGATGAAGGGCATTACAAGGTTTACAGAGGCAAAAGCGGTTTTCCCGGCATAGTTTGAGATGAAATAGCCATCTACAACGCCGTAGATGGAAGTGAATACCATCATGACGATAGAAGGCAGTGTAAATCGGAACAGCTTCCGATAGGTAAAATGGTCTGATAATTGAATTTTTGCGGACATTTTCAGTTCTCCTTTCCAGTTATTGTCTTTCGGTGCGACCGGCGGGTTCAAGGCGCCTCGTCTCGTCACGGAGCTCATTCAGAAACCTTTCGGTCAGCATAAGATATTTTTCCACATCAGCAGGTTCCCACGAAGACAGAATTTTGTTTTCCGCCGCAATGATCTTTGCGACGGTTTGAGCGGCATAAAGCGCACCTTTATCAGTAAGACGCAGACGCTTGCTTTTAGCGTCGGCATTTTCCGTCCGGAGAATACCGTCCTGCTCAAGCTTGCGGATGGCAGAGTTGATTGTCTGCTTGCTTATGCCCGTCAGATAGCAGATGTCCCGCAGCATACAGCAATTTCCATTTTCATACAATGTATATAAGATCTTCATGCAGCTGTCGGATAATCCCAGCTTCAGTGACAATTCGTGGTAGGCGGCCTCCGTCTCGCTGATCAGATAGTTAAACCGTCTCATTTCTGTGGAAGCATGTGTCATAAAATTCCTCCTTTTGTCGGTTCGTCCGAAATCATACCTTAGCAATATAGTCCGAAATCGTACGTTTGTCAAGAAAAGAATAATTGACACGGAATATGGTTTTCTAAAGCGGGCGGATATGGTATAATGACCTTATTTGGGAACAGGACGCGTCCGAATGGACATCAATGCCATGATTGAGAAACAATCATGGCATAATGCGGTGGAAACAAAAACCTTTTCTCAACAGGATTGAAAAGAGGGGCGGCAAATGGGAGAAAGCAAAGCAATCTGGGATATGATCGATGCCGGATTAGTGGGCGACAATGTAAATCTTGTGGTTGAAAATGAAAACTGTAAGGTGATGCAGCTGGCGGACGAAACCGGGGAAGGTGTCATGACGATGTACAAGGTTTTCGACGGTGTATATCTCATGTATAACGATTTTCATATGGAAAAATGTTATTCCGGATTTCAGAGCAGTGAGTCCCTTCTTGCTGTGGATCATTGCCGGGAAGGCTGTATTGAGATGGAGCTGGAGAATGACCGGTGCTGCTGCGTGAGACAGGGCGAGATGCGGATTGACACCAGAGTCCACCACAAGGGGGTGGCACGCTTCCCTTTAAGGCATTATCACGGAATTACGGTGGGATTTCAGACCGGCATCGCGGAGGAATCTATCAGGGAGATGATGCCGGCATTCGAGATTGACATTAAGACCTTACTGAACAAATTCTGTAAAGCAGACGGTATCTGTGTTCTTGCGCAGGATGCATCAATCGACAATTTGTTTACGCAGCTGTATCGATTGCCGAAAAAGGCGCAGCCCTATTTTTATAAAAGTCAGGTTGAAAAGATTCACGGAATCCGGAAGCTGATTACGGAAGATTTAAGTAAAAATTACACGCAGGAGGAGCTTGCCAGAAGATTTGAGATCAGCCTGACACCCATGAAGCAGTGCTTTAAGAGCACCTATGGGCAGTCTATCTATAAATACTTGCGGGAATACCGCATGAATCGGGCGGCAGAAATGCTCCTGACAGAGCCGGGGAAGAAAGTGACCGATATTGCGGCAGCCTGCGGGTATGAAAATCCCGGAAAGTTCGGACAGGCTTTCAGAGAACAGTTTGGAGTGGCTCCGCTGGAATATCGGAGGAGCAACGGCAGAAGAGATTAATTGAGGTACTTTGTCATGTATGGCAAAGTATCTTTTCTTTTTATTTGGAAATAACTATTGACATTACACTGATTATGCTGTATATATAACACATAAACAGTTGAAGGGGTGACAATATTGAAACTATTACAGAATTCAGGAATACCGATCTATCAACAGATAGCCGACCAGTTGAAGGCCGACATTCTTGCGGGGAAGCTGAAGGAGGGAGACTATCTTCCCTCAATCCGCGGGCTGGCAAGGGATTTGAAGATCAGCGTCATTACAACGATGAAGGCTTATGAACAGCTGGAGGCGGAGGGACTTGTGACGGCATCACAGGGCAAGGGCTTCTACGTCAATGCGCAGGACAGTGAAATGCTGAAGGAGCAGCACATGCGGAAGGTGGAGGAAGCCTTGCAGGAGGCGATCCACGCGGCGGATCTGGCAGGGATGACTCATACAGAGTTGAAGCAGACGCTGGAAGCGCTGCTGAGCATAGAAGACTGATGTTAAAAATGAAATTGCGAATGCGCAGCTACAGCGCAGGAATGGAGGTTAATATGGAGACAAAACAGGTAATACGAGCAACTAACTTAAAAAAGAAATTCAAGGGCTTTGAACTTTCAATCCCCGGACTGCAGATTCCGCAGGGCTTTGCCACTGCCCTGATCGGAGAGAATGGCGCTGGCAAGACGACGCTGTTGAATATTCTGGCAGGAATCCGGCTGGATTTCAAGGGGGAGGTCAATTATTTTGACAATGAAAGGATGCAGGATGGCAGGGTGCAGGAAAAGATCGGTTACACCGGGCCGGGCGGCTATTTCCTTCCGCACTGGACAGTGAAACAGGTGGAGGAGATCAGCGGACTGTTGTTTGAGAATTTCCACAGCGACAGATTTCATGCGATCTGTGTGGAACTGGGGATCCCGACGGATGTGAAGAAGAGTGTAAAGGAGCTTTCGGACGGAAACAGGATGAAGCTGATGCTGGCTGCAGTTCTTGCCAGAGACACAGAGCTTCTGATTCTGGATGAACCGGCATCTCCGCTTGACCCGCTGATGCGCGACAAGCTCTGTGACCTGATCCGGGAATATCTGGAGCAGGGGAACGGCAGCCACTCCGTATTTTTCTCCACACATAATATTGCCGACATGGAGAATGTGACGGATTATGCGATTATCATGGAGCACGGGACGGTTGTGGAACAGGGCTTCGTTGAAGATCTGAAAGAGAAGTATCTTCTCGTGAAGGGCGAGGCTGCGGACGCGGATGCGGCAAAGAAGGTATTGTATACCATGTCTAAGACCTCCTTAGGCTTTGAGGGCATCTGTCTTGCAGAAAAGCTGGATCAGCTGGCGGGAATGGATGTAGTGATCGAGACACCGACCTTGTCCCAGATCAGTGTGGGAGTCATGAAGGCGAACACAAGCCTGAAATTTGCGTAGAGGGGATGAGCGGCATGAGATGGAAAATAAAGAGCTATCTGGTTTTTACTTCGTTCTGGTACAGAATATTGGTATTCGGTGTCCTGCCTGTTTTGTTGATCGGACTGCAGTTTCTGCCAATCGGTGAATGGGCTGCAATGAGGAACATTGCAACAGTCATGGTTTTGATCATGATCGAGACGGTGGCAGACAACTGGTATCTCGGGGGAATACAGGATAAGGATGTGGAGAAGATCGATTACCTGAAGACATCTCCGAAGGGAATGGATGTTATGCGGAATGCGCTGCGGTTCGATCTTGTGAGAAGGCTTCTGGCAGCGGCGGCAGTACTTGGTGTGTCGGAGCTTGTGGGCTGGGGCGGCAGAGAACGGAATGTGCTCGGTGGAGTCGGCATATGGCTGCTTCTGACGCTGATCTGTTACACCCTGTCGGTGGCGGCGACGCTGATTGCCCGGTTCAACAGTTATCTGTGGATCAATTACCTGGCAGGATATGTCGGAATGATTATCGCATTGATTTTCTATTTTATCCTGTGCGTGTGGACGGCACGGGAGATTATGGTAATTTTGACGGTTGTTTTTCTTGCACTGGCGTTCGGCATCAGCTTTCTTGCAGTGCGGGTCGCTATGAAGAAGGTGGAGGGAAGTTATTATGATAAATGATTTGAAGCTGGGGATAAAACTGATGCGCTATGCCTATATGGTAAAGGCAAACGTTGCCATCGCAATTCTGATGGTGATATTCGGAGTGTTTGTGACCCTTGGGGTAAATCTGTCCGGAGTAGCAAGTAATATGCCCGGAGGGTATATCGTTATGCTTGCACCCCTGTTTCTGACACAGATGTTGAGTTCCGTCAGTGTCACCAATATGGCACAGGCATCCTCTGCGAAAAGGCGTCTGCAGACATCGGTGCCGACTGCCATCAATCTGTTTTCAACGTTGCTGGGTTATTTCATTGTTTCTATCGCAGAATTTATCTGTGTGGCAGCCCTGCCTGAGAGGAGGGACATCATCTGCGGAGAACTTTTTTTCATAGCGGCATTATCCGCGCTCCTCATTATATATGCATCGGTGGCTTATAAGTTTTTTGTGATTTCAATCCTCCTGTTTGTGCCTGCCCTTTTGAGCAGTGTCTATTTCAGAAACGCAATTGGGTGGGGGACAGAGCTGTTTGCGGGAATGAAGCATCTGTTTGCATTTACAGTGTTTGCAGGGATTGTAATCATCGCGGCAGCCTGCGTGCTGCATTATTTCATCACGCTTGCCATGTATAAGGTGCCAATGTCGAAATATGCGCAGGCGGCTCCGCTGCGGCGCCAGCTGTAACTTAGGGGCTGTAGCCCTTGCGCTGGATCACGGCATTCTCCGGCTTTTCTGCACCGAAGTTCTGCGCACAACAGGGGTAAAGTCAAGATATTTTTGTCCCCATTGACCGCCAGAGCCGGGAATGATAAGATAGTTACATCCGAATAGTCACGGGGGATGTCGTTGTGAAAATATGTAAAAAGGTATCTGTGGTCATACAGGCGGCGCTGATTGCTTTTGCTATACAGATGAGGTATAGCGCGGTATTAAATAAGGCAGATTTTAAATCTGAGCTGCATTATCTCTATGCAGAGGTGACGAACCTGCTGGGGAATTTCGGCTTCGTCGGGTTATTGCTGTTTGCGCTTGCCATTGTTTTTATCTGTTGGATCAGGCAGAACGACTACGAAAAATATTATAGGAAGGGTGTTCTGCCTTTCTTCTTTTCTTTTTGTCTGTTGATGGGACAAAGCTATGCCCAGCTGGGAGACTGGAGCGGTTGCTTTGGAAGTGTATTCCGGAGCATAGGTTTCCTGATGGCTTTTCTGGGCTATGCAGCGCTGTTCCGTTATCTGATCGCTCTGTTTCTGGGGCTATATGAAAAATCCGCAGCTTCAGGCTGGAGTAAGCCATTTGTTGAAAAATTTCTGGGCGAAAAGTGTTTTTGGAATGTGTTCCTTTTACTTCTGATACTGTGGGCGCCGGTGATAATCCTGAGTTATCCGACGAATTACTGTTACGATTTTCTGGGACAGGTTTTACAGAGTCTGGGTCTGAGCGGATATTCTGCACATCATCCTCTGCTGCACACGTTGATTGCGGGTGGTGTGATAAAGCTGGGCAGGGGCATTACGGGCAGTGCGAATTTTGGTATCTTTCTCTATACGATTCTACAGGCGGCAGCGCTTGCGGCTGCACTGGCAGCCACGGTGGCAAGGCTGACGAAGAGGCGGGTGTCCTGTGTGTTACGTCTGGTGACGGTTGGAATTTATGTATTTGCGCCAATGTATTCCAATATGGCATCTACAGCAATTAAGGATGTTCCGTTTATGGCAGCGATGATATGGTATCTTTTGCTGTTGGAGGAGCTTGTGACGGAGGGCGCGGAAGGCAGACCCCGCCTCTACTGGATAAAGCTGGTTTTGGTACAGGTGTTGACAGGGCTGCTCCGCAACAACGGAATTTATGTAGTTGTGCTGACCGGCATTGTCATGGCTGTCCGTTACGGCATAAAGAGGCAGAAAAGGAGAGGCGTAAAGCTGTTGCTTTGCACAGCCATCATTCCTTTCGTGCTCTATTTTGGCGCGAATTTCCTTATGACAGAGGCGCTTTCGGCGGAGAAGGGCAGTGTGGCAGAGATGTTTTCTGTTCCATTTCAGCAGACGGCACGTTATCTGAGGGATTACGGATACGAATTGACCGATGAAGAGAGGCGTGCAATAGAAGGAGTGCTTGGAGATGTCGATGCGATTGTAGGGAGATATGATCCGGACATTTCGGATCCGGTGAAGGCATTATATCGGAGAGACGCGGGTGCAGGGCAGCTTGCAGCATATTTTAAGACATGGTTTCGGGATTTCTTTAAGCATCCGGACAGTTACTTTCAGGCCTTTTTTGCACATGTATACGGATGGTTTGATCCGGGAGTGACGAATTCGATCCGCTATGAGGCGGAGACGGATGGTCTGTTCCGCGAGGGCGGACTGATCCGGGGTGTAGATAAAGTATTGCTGTTTGTGTATCGCTTTGTCGCGTACATTCCTTTTCTGGAGATACTGGAAAATGTAGGCATTTATACATGGCTGTTGTTCATTCTGGCAGGAGTTGCCATGAGGAAAAAAGAGGTCCGGGGTATCCTGCTTGCACCTTTGTTCATCAGCTTGTTGATCTGCATGGCATCACCCTGTTTTTATCTTCATCCCAGATATGCCTATCCGATTATGTTCACGATTCCATTCCTATACGGAATTTTAAGTGGGGGATTGTTCAATGAAGCAAATACAGACAAAGCAGTCGTTTGAAAAAAGGGACACACAGATTGTAAAAGGCGTGGCAATTTTACTTTTGCTCTTTTATCATCTGTTTGAATCACAGGAATTACTGGTTTCCATGGGGGTAAATCACAGCCCGTTTTCGCAGGAAACTTTCCTGATGCTCAGCGGATTTGGAAATATCTGTGTGGCGGTGTTTGCCTTTCTGAGTGCTTATGGAATTACAAAAGGGTTGATGGCCAGAGAGTCGGCAGGAGATGTTTCTTATCCGGAAATGCTTAAGGAAGCATGCTGGCGCTGCCTGCGGCTGATTGGAAATTTTGCAATTATGTATATCAGCGTTAATCTCCTCTGGTTTTCACACTTTGATTACGTCAAGTTATATGGGGAGGGCTGGCAGGGCGGTATGTTCGCGCTGATGGATATGCTCGGTTTGGCACAGCTGCTGGATACGCCGACTCTGAACATGACATGGTGGTATATGGAACTGGCAATTCTGATTATTTTTCTCATACCGGTGATTTATCCGCTTGTGAGAAAGGCAGGAAGGTATCTGTTGGTTCCGGCGCTGCTTCTTCCGACCGTATTTCAGATGGGAGAGGACACGAAGAGATATTTTTTTGTCATTCTGTTCGGGGCAGTCGCGGCACATGAAGGGTGGTTTGAAAAGCTTTTCTCCGATAAGGTAAAGACGGTCTGGAAGCTGGTGGCAGGAGCAGTGCTTCTGTTATTGTCGGTATTAATCCGCCAGAATTATATGGTGCATACGTATTTTCTCTGGATTCTTGACGCGCCGGTCGCACTTCTCGTGAGCTGGTTTGTTGCCGAGTTCCTGACGAGAATCCCGGGAATATCGCATGTGCTGGGGTTCCTGGGAAAGCATTCCATGAATATTTTCTTTGTACACACATTTTTCTATATGTCGCTTTTCAGAGGGTTCATTTATTCGTTCCGCTACGCGGGCTTGATCTTTTTAGTGCTTGTCGGGGTATCACTTGGCTATTCGGTGGCGTTGGAATTGGTGAAAACCGGCGGAAAGATGGGATACGGAAAAATAAAGTCAAAGCTAGGCAGTCGCGATAAAGCAGCCGATAAAATGAATTAGAAGTGGGTTGGAGGATTTTGTATGAGCAAGAGTGTTTTTTCGATAGAGGAGTATGCGAAAAAAGCGAGGGAGGCTGTGGCGGAGGGAATTGTTCTGCTGAAAAATGAAGGAGGTGTTCTTCCTCTGCCCGCAGGCAGCAGCATTGCGCTGTTTGGAAGGAGCCAGTTCTGCTACTATAAGAGCGGCACGGGGTCGGGAGGTCTTGTCAATACGGCATATGTCACGGGCATCAGGGAGGCGCTTGAAAAGGATGGGCGCTACCGGCTGAACCAGTCCTTGCAGCAGGTATACGAGGACTGGCTGCAGGAGCATCCCTTTGACACGGGAGCGGGCTGGGCAATGGAGCCGTGGTTTCAGGAGGAAATGCCGGTGTCCAGAGCGCTTGCGGAGGATGCACGCAGAGAGTCCGATACCGCGGTTATCGTGATCGGCAGAACGGCGGGAGAGGATAAGGATAATCTCGTGGAAGCGGGAAGCTATCTTCTGACGGCGGCAGAGGAGGAGATGCTGGAAACGGTGTGCAGTGTATTCGACCGGACTGTCGTTCTGCTCAACGTCGGCAATATTATCGACATGAAATGGGTGGAAAAGTATCAGCCGTCCGCAGTGCTCTATGTATGGCAGGGCGGTCAGGAGGGTGGAAATGGTGTTCTTGATGTCTTAAGCGGTGCGGTGTCCCCGTCGGGAAGACTTTCCGATACGATTGCCTATGACATTGCGGACTATCCGTCCACAAGCTGTTACGGAGATACATACAGGAATTTCTATAAAGAAGACATCTATGTGGGATATCGCTATTTTTCCACCTTTGCGCCGGAGAAGGTGCTGTATCCCTTCGGCTTCGGGCTTTCCTACACGACTTTTGAGACCAGTGTGCGTATGAGTGGTTCGGTCACAGAGGCGCTGACCGCGGAGATCACCGTGAAAAATACAGGAAAAGCGTCCGGCAAAGAGGTTGTACAGGTGTATTGTCAGGCACCGCAGGGCGCGCTCGGAAAGCCTGCAAGAGTTCTCTGCGGCTTTGCGAAGACGAAGACGCTTGCATCCGGAGAGAGCCAGACACTTGCGATCAGGATTCCGGCAGACAGCTTTGCGTCCTATGACGACAGCGGGATTACCGGAAAGAAATCCTGTTTCGTTCTGGAGGCGGGAGAGTACGTCTTTTATGCCGGAGCGAATGTGCGGGATGCGGAAAGGGCTGCGGCGTTTACGGTTCCGCAGACAACGGTTCTGGCGGAATTAGAGGAAGCAATGGCACCGGTGACGGCATTCGACTGCATGAAGCCGGGGGAGCGAAAGGTTGACGGTACCTATGAGCTTGTGTGGCAGCAGGCATCTCTCAGAACGGTAGATCCGGCGCAGAGACGCCTTGAGAAGCTGCCTGCGGAAAGAGCATACACCGGAGACAGGGGCTATCGGCTCTCGGATGTCGGGAGCGGAAAGGTCTCTATGGAGGACTTTGTGGCACAGCTGACGGATGAAGAGCTTTGCTGCATTGTGCGTGCGGAGGGAATGTGTTCTCCGAAGGTCACGCCCGGAACGGCGAGTGCGTTTGGCGGAGTGACGGACGGACTGCTGCACTATGAGATTCCGCTTGGCTGTTGTGCGGACGGCCCGAGCGGAATCCGGATGGACTGTGGTACGATTGCGTTTGCAATGCCGAACGGAACCTGTCTGGCATGCAGCTTTAACGAGGAACTGTCGGAGCAGCTGTATGAGTGGGAGGGACTGGAGCTTCGCAAGAATCAGATTGAATCCCTGCTCGGCCCCGGTATGAACATCCATAGAAATCCGCTGAACGGCAGAAATTTTGAGTATTTTTCCGAAGATCCTCTGCTCACGGGTAAAATGGCGGCGGCGCAGCTTCGGGGAATGCATAAATATCAGGTCACGGGAACGATCAAGCATTTTGCCTGCAACAATCAGGAGCACAGCCGAAATCTTGCAGAGGGAGTCGTCTCCGAGAGAGCTTTGCGGGAAATCTATCTGAAGGGCTTCGAGATCGCGGTGAAGGAAGGCCAGGCAAGGTCAGTGATGTCGACCTACGGCCCGGTAAATGGATTCTGGACGGCGGGCTGCTATGACCTGCTGACAACGATTCTCAGGGGAGACTGGGGCTTCACAGGAATTGTCATGACCGACTGGTGGGCGAAGATCAATGATGAGGGCAAGCCCGCTGCGGTAAACAATACGGCGGCGATGGTGCGCGCGCAGAATGATCTGTACGCAGTCGTCGCAAATGCACAGGAAAATTCCAACGGGGATAATACCCTTGAGGAACTGAAAAAGGGAAACCTTACCAGAGGGGAGCTTCAGCGCTGTGCGGCGAACATCTGCCGCTTCCTGCTCGATACACCGGCATTTTTACGGATGACCGGAAGGGAGACAGAGCTTGACAGGGAGCTGAAGCAGTGCGCGGAGCAGGAGAATGCTGCGATGGGCGAGCTTCTCAAGCTGGAGATGGAGGATGAGCTCAGCATTGACCCTGCACTGATCGATACGGCGAAGGGAAAATCGACGACGATGCAGGTAGTGGTCAAGACAAGGGGAACCTTCCGGCTGGAGATTGTCTGCCGTGCTTCTGCGGAAACCGCCGATCTGGCACAGCTTCCGCTCTCGGTATTTCAGGATAAACAGCTCATGGGGACGGTGACGCTCTCGGGAGCAGACAAGGAATGGCAGACGAGAATTGTTGACTTCCCGACACCGCTGTTCCACTATACCTTTTTTGTCAAGCTGTTCTTCGGCATGAGCGGTATGGAGATCAAGGAATTGAAACTCGTAAGAACCGGAGTCAGAGTGGATTAATCAGAGGAGGTTTTGACATGGAGAGATGGGCGAGAGCAAAGTATCAGCCGGTGCTTCCGTTGGGAGAGGACGGCCGTCGTGTGACAGCCAGCCGGGAGCATATCGCACTTTCCAAGGAGGCAGCGAAGGAGGGCATGGTTCTCCTGAAAAACGAAGGGAAGGTTCTGCCGCTTGCGAAGGGGAGCAGGATTGCGCTCTTTGGAAAAGCAGGCTTTGACTATGTAAAAGGGGGCGGCGGCAGTGGTGACGTTACTGTCAGATACATTCGCAACCTGTATCAGGGCTTCAAGGAAAAGGCGGATACGGTAGAGGTGTTTGAGGAGCTGGCGGAGTTCTACAGAGAGAATGTGAAAAGCCAGTATGCGCAGGGGAGAGAGCCGGGAATGACGGTGGAACCCGAGGTGCCGGAAACGCTTGTCAGGAGGGCGAGAGCATACACTGACACGGCTGTCATAAGCATATGCAGGTTTTCGGGAGAGGGCTGGGATAGGAAGAGCATCTATGACAGACAGGGCAAGGAGGATAATTTAGCGATTGCCGGTCAGGAGGAGAAGGAAGAAAAGGAGGATGTGCTTTTCGAGGACGGTGATTTCTATCTGTCCCATGCGGAGAGGGCAATGGTGGAGACCGTGAAAAGCAGTTTCCTGAAGGTGATTGTTGTTCTGAATGTAGGCGGCATGGTTGACACGGACTGGTTTGTGCGGGATGAGAAAATTCAGGCGGCACTGATAGCATGGCAGGGCGGCATTGAAGGCGGTCTGGCAGCGGCGGAGCTGCTTATCGGCGAGGGGAATCCGTGCGGTAAGCTGACCGATACCTTTGCGAAGTGTCTGGAGGATTATCCTTCCACACAGGGCTTCCACAAATCCGACGATTATGTGGAATACAATGAAGATATTTATGTGGGCTATCGTTATTTTGAGACCATTCCGGGGGCTTCTGAAAGGGTCAATTATCCGTTTGGCTTCGGGCTTTCCTATACGCAATTCTCTCTGTCCAGACCTGAGGTGGAAAGAAGAGGACAGCACATCCGGGTAAGGGTCGATGTGTGCAATGTCGGTGAGGTGGCTGGCAAGGAGGTTGTGCAGGTCTATTACAGTGCGCCGCAGGGCAGGCTCGGGAAACCTGCCAGAGAGCTTGCGGCATTCCGCAAGACAAGACTGCTGCAGCCGGGCGAAACGCAGGCGGTGATCCTGCGGTTTGGAATAGACGAAATGGCATCCTACGACGATCTGGGGAAGGTTGCAAAGTCGGCCTATGTTCTGGAAAAGGGCGAATATCATTTCTATGTCGGTACATCCGTGCGGGACACGGTCGAGGATGATTTTGTCATGGTTCTCGATGAGGATGTTATCACGCAGCAGCTGGAGGCGAAGATGGTTCCGACCCAGCTGGAGAGACGTATGCTTGCGGACGGACAATATGAGGAGCTTTCCACCGGTACGCCTGTGGACACGGATGCAAGCATTTTCCCTGCGAAGCTGACACCGGAGGAGGCGGACGGTATGACGCCTGTGGTGCGGCGGCAGGACAGCTACCACATCTGGGGACACCCGGACACCAGACAGAAGCTGATTCAGGTCGCGGAGGGTGAGAAGACGCTGGATGAGTTTGTGACGGCGCTGCCGGATGAGGCGCTTGCCGTACTTCTCGGCGGACAGCCGAACACCGGGGTTGCGAACACCTTCGGGTACGGAAATTTGCCGGAGTACGGGGTGCCGAACATCATGACGGCGGATGGCCCGGCGGGCGTGCGCATCAGCCCGTGCTGCGGAGTCTGCACGACGGCATGGCCCTGCTCGACCATGCTGGCATGTACATGGAATCCCGAGCTGGTGGAGAAGGTGGGAGCTGCAGGTGGAGCAGAGGCGAAGGAAAACAATATCGGCGCATGGCTGACACCCGCAATCAATATCCACAGAAGCCCTCTCTGCGGCAGGAACTTTGAATACTATTCCGAGGATCCGCTGGTTACGGGAAAGATGGCTGGCGCTATGGTAAGAGGAATACAGAGCAATCATGTGGCGGCTACGGTGAAGCACTTTGCCTTGAACAATAAGGAGACGAACCGTCGGGAGAGCGATTCCAGAGCCTCAGAGCGGGCGATCCGGGAGATTTACCTGAAGGGCTTCGAGATCATTGTCAGGGAGGCAAAGCCTTGGAGCATTATGTCCTCCTACAACATTATCAACGGCAGACGGGCTTCGGAGAACAGGGAGCTTCTGGAGGATATTCTCCGCGGAGAGTGGGGCTTTGACGGAATGGTTACGACAGACTGGTGGACCTGCGGGGAGCATTACAAGGAGACGAAGGCGGGAAATGATGTCAAGATGGGTCTCGGCTTCCCTGAGCGTCTGTTGGAGGCGAAGGAAAAGGGCGCGCTCACGCGGGAGGAAATGGAAGTCTGCGCAAAACGGATATTAGCTTTGATTCTAAAGATTGACTGAGCCCGGATGAGTTTCAGGTTTATGGTATGGTGAGTGAGAGGAAGCGTGTGAAATATGCTGATTATTGTATTTGTAGGAGTTATGTGTGCCTATGTGGCAATTAAGATTTTCAGCGCCACAGAGCGGACGGAGGTTTTCAACAGAAGACCGATCGAGGTGCAGGATGTGAAAAAATATAACCGGTTCTGCGGCTATCTGGTGGTCGGCTTTGGCGTGGCTGCCGAGCTGACACTGACGATCGGCATTCTCTGCGGCGGAGCCATCAGCATTATCTGTATTGCAGTTATGCTTCTGGAGGCGTATATTGTCCTTCGGATTTATAGTAAAAATGAGATCAAAATGATTCGGAAAAGGTAGCGGAAGTTGGTTGTATGAAAAGAAGGGCAGTTGTTGTAATCCTTGCGGCGGTGACTTGCTCGGCGCTGGCGGGCTGCGGGGATGATCTGGAGGCCATCGTGCCGACGGTGAACGAGGTGTTTCCGTTGGAGGCAGGCGGGACGTCAGAGGAGCCGGAGGATGCGGTGGAACAGAACAACACGAAAGAACAGGACAGTACGAAAGAACAGACCAGTGCGGACAGACAAGGCGGTACGGAAGGGATAGATGGTACAGCGGCAAGTAAGGAGGGCTCTGCAGAGTCTGAACCCGAGGAAATCCATATTACGATCTCTGCCGCCGGAGATGTCACGCTCGGTAATTACTTTGGACAGGACTACGCATGGTCGTTTCGGGAAATGTGGGAAAAACAGCAGAATCCGGCGTATTTTCTGGAAAATGTGTATGATATTTTCAGCAGCGACGACATGACGATCGTGAATCTGGAGGGGCCTCTCACAAATGCCGAGGAAAGAAAAGAGGAGCAGACTTACTGTATCAGCGGTGATCCCGAGTTCGCCGATATTCTGACGGAGGGCAGTGTCGAGGCGGTCAGCATGGCGAACAATCACAGGCTGGATTACTATGAACAGGGAACGGCAGACACCGTCGAGGCGGTCAGCAGCCGTGGTATCTCCTACGCCTATGACAAAAACCTCGGACTTTATGAGACAAAGGGAATCCGTATCGGCTTTGTCTCAGTCAATGAGGTCGGTCAGGGTGCTGGTGTAGAAACGATTCTCAAGGAGGGAATCGCACTGCTGCGGGAGCAGGGTGCGGATCTGGTATTGGCAAATTGCCACTGGGGAATCGAGAGAGAGAACTATCCGGAGGAGTACCAGCTGAGTCTCGGCAAAAAATGCATCGACTGGGGTGCTGATCTTGTGCTGGGACATCACCCTCATGTGCTGCAGGGAATCGAGGAATATCAGGGGAAATACATCGTCTACAGTCTGGGGAACTTCTGTTTTGGTGCGAACCGCAATCCAAAAGACAAGGACTGCATCATCTTCCAGCAGACCTTTACCTTCCGGGATGGCATCCTGCAGGATGACACAGAGGCGAGGATCATTCCCTGTTCTGTCAGCTCGGTCAGCAACCGCAATGATTACCGCCCTACACCCGCCGAAGGGGAGGACGCACAGCGCATCATAGAGCGAATGAACGAGTATAGTGCGGATTTCGGGGTGCATATCGATGAAAATGGTGATTTGTAGGGATAAAATTAGAGAGAGGTATGTGTGTATGGAAAAGAGAGCTATGGAGAAACTTGGGATCGAGACTTCTCTGCTGGGCTTCGGCTGTATGAGATTTCCGACGACGGCGGACGGAAAGATCGACGAGGCAGAGGCGGAGAGAATGCTGGATCAGGCATATGCCGCCGGTGTGAACTATTATGATACGGCGTACCCGTACCATAACGGAGAGAGTGAGCGCGTGGTCGGCCGCGTCATGAAGAAATACGACCGCGGCAGCTTCTTCCTTGCGACGAAGCTTCCCTGCTGGCTTGTCAAGAATACGGATGATATTGAGAGAATTTTTAAGGAACAGCTTGAGAAGCTCCAGACAGACTACATAGACTTTTATCTGATGCATGCCCTGAATAAGGACAGCTTTCAGAAAATGGTTGACATTGGGTGTGTGGAAAAGCTTGAACAGCTGAAGGCGGAGGGTAAGATCCGCTATCTCGGCTTTTCCTTCCATGATAAGTATGAGGCGTTCGAGAGAATTATTAATTACCACGACTGGGATTTCTGCCAGATCCAGCTGAATTACATGGATGCCGGGGAGAGAGAGGAATTTCAGCAGGCGGGCATGAAGGGCTATCATCTCACGGAGGAGAAAAAGATTCCCCTTATCATCATGGAGCCTGTCAGGGGCGGTTCCCTCGCAGCCTTCCCCGAGGACATCACGGAGGTCTTTCACGGTCTTAACCCCGATGCGTCAATCGCAAGCTATGCGCTGCGCTGGGTGGGAAGCCTGCCCAATGTCAAGGTGATCCTGAGCGGTATGTCTACAATGGATCAACTGACAGACAACCTCAAGACCTTTGATAAATTTGAGCCGCTTTCGGAGAAGGAAACGGAGACGATAGACAAGGTTGTTGCAATGATTAACAGCCGTATGCAGAACGGCTGCACCGCATGCAGATATTGTATGCCCTGTCCGGCGGGTGTCGATATTCCGAGAAACTTCCGCATCTGGAATCTCTATCATATGTATGGCAACTATAATGCCGTGAAATGGGACTGGGAAGAGGGCCTTGACGAAGACCACAAGGCAAAGAACTGCATCAAGTGCGGAAAGTGTGAAAAGGCGTGTCCCCAGAAGCTGTCGATCCGTGCCGACCTTGAGCGGGTACAGGCGGATCTGGACAAAAAGGAATTTGTGATTTCCTGACGGAGGGTGATTGATGGAAAAAGCCTTTAAGCTGGATTTTGAGAATGACAGACAGGGAAGCCTGTATGTGAACTGCTGCGGGTGCTCCCAGACGGAGAGCCTGCACAGCTTCGGACCTGCATCCAAGCCGCACTATCTGATCCACTATGTCCTGAGCGGCAAAGGACTTTTCCGCTTTCACGACAAGGAATACCGTCTGGAGGCAGGCTACGGCTTTCTGATTCAGCCAAATGAGCTGGCATTTTATCAGGCAGATGCCGACGATCCGTGGAGCTACCTCTGGGTTGGCTTCGGAGGAAGCCGTGCAGGGGAATATCTGACGAAAATGGGGCTGTCGGCAAGGCACCCAATCTTTTCGTGTGATCGGGATGAGGAGCTGTATGCGATTGTCCGGGATATGATGGAGCATAATACCTTCGGCATGGCGAATGACCTGCGCAGGAACGGACAGATGAGTGTCTTTCTGTCCGTGCTTGCGGAGAGCGCTGGCGTCATTGCAAAGGATGAGGAGGACAAGGGGAACCAGTATGTGAAAAAGGCGGTCTCCTTTATCCAGAGTAATTACTGTAACCCGATCAAGGTGACGGACGTGGCGGATTATGTCTGCGTCAACAGAAGCTACCTCTATACCCTGTTCCAGAATTACCTCGGAATGTCCCCACAGCAGTTTCTGACAACATTCCGCATCACGAAGGCGAGGGAACTGCTGGATTCGACGACCTACCCGATCGAGAGCATTGCACTTTCCTGCGGTTACAGTGACGCTCTGGTCTTCACAAAGGCATTCCATGCCATGAAGGGAATGTCTCCTTCCCAATATCGTAAGCAGAGCCATCGGGAGAGCACGAAGGAGCAGCTGCACGAGGTGGAAGGACTGATTGCAAAGCTGCTCGGACAACAGCAGGGCTAGAACAGACCTAATCTAACATTTTAACAGGTTCAAAAAACAAATGGATGTAGTAATCCATTTGTTTTTTTAATATAGTGGAAACATAAGGACAGTAAACCGTACACAAGAGCAAGCATAGAAAGGAATCGGAATATGAAGGATATTATTTTGAAAAAGTTTGAAGAAGTATTTGGGGACAGCAAGGATGCAAAAGTGTATTTCGCACCCGGACGTGTCAATCTGATCGGGGAGCATACCGACTACAACGGCGGACATGTATTTCCCTGCGCACTGACAATCGGAACCTATGGCGTCGCAAGAAAGAGAACCGACAATAAGCTGCGTTTTTACTCCATGAATTTTGAACACCTCGGTGTGATCGAGTCCTCGCTGGAGGATCTTGTTCCGGCAAAGGAAGCAGACTGGACAAATTATCCCAAGGGCGTTATGTGGGCATTCGGGGAAAAGGGCATGAAGGTTCCCTTCGGCATGGATCTGCTGCTCAACGGCAACATCCCGAACGGTTCCGGGCTTTCCTCCTCCGCATCGGTTGAGGTGCTCACCGGGTACATACTGAGAGACTTTTTCGGATTTGACGTGACGAATCAGGATCTCGCGCTGATCGGACAGTATTCTGAGAATCATTTCAACAAGGTAAACTGCGGTATCATGGATCAGTTTGCCATTGCCATGGGCAAGAAGGACAACGCGATCTTCCTCGACACGGCAGACCTGTCCTACGAATATGCACCCATCGTGCTCAAGGGGGCAAAGATTGTGATCGCGTGCAGCAACAAGAAGCGTGGGCTGGGCGATTCCAAGTACAACGAGAGAAGAAGTGAATGTGAGACGGCGCTTGCTGAATTACAGCAGGTAGTAAAAATCAAGACACTCGGTGATCTGGATGAGGCGACCTTTGAGAAGTTCGCCGCTATTATCAAGAGTGATGTCCGCAGAAAGCGTGCAAAGCACGCAGTGTATGAGAACCAGCGCACCATCCGTGCGGTGGAGGCTCTGAAGGCAAATGACGTAGTGGAGTTCGGAAAGCTGATGAACGCCTCTCATGTCTCCCTTCGTGATGATTATGAGGTTACAGGAATCGAGCTGGATACACTGGTGGAAGAGGCATGGAAGATCGACGGTGTGATCGGCTCCCGCATGACCGGCGCAGGCTTCGGCGGATGTACGGTCAGCATCGTAAAGGATGAGGCGATTGATACCTTTATCGACAAGGTTGGCGCCGCCTACAAGGAGAAGATCGGATATGCGGCAGATTTCTATGTCGTTGAGATCGGAGATGGACCGGCTGCGTTATAAGGGCTATAGCTGCAAGTGACGTTGCACAGAATGTACAGACCACCGCAGGCACGCTCTCGCTACCTTCCGCACGCAGCGGCGCATAAGATGTCACAGTACGCCATCTAAGCGCCGGCGGCTCCAGAGTGCGCTGCTTGTGGTCAGGTACATTCTGCACAACTGTTATCTGGAATTTAGGATATTCTCAATTATTATTGTAATAAAGGTAACTATATAAGGAGAGAGAAGAAATGGCGATACAGACGGATATAAGGAAGCTGGTGGCGTATGGCGTGAGTGCAGGACTGGTTCCCACGGAGGACATTGTCTTCACGACCAACAGGCTGCTGGAATTGTTTGGACTGGATGAACTGGAAGAGACTGACAAGAGTGTCACAATGGATGCGTCTGAATTGGAAGAGGTTCTGGGACGCATGTGTGACTATGCTTATGAGAAGGGTCTGATGGCAGAGAATACCGTTACTTACCGCGACCTGTTTGATACGAAGATCATGAGCATGCTCATGCCCAGACCCAGCGAGGTCATTCATAAATTCTGGGAGCTGTATGAGAAGGAGTCGCCGGAAGCGGCTACGGACTATTATTACAGCTTAAGCTGTGACTCCAACTATATCCGCAGATACAGAGTCAGCAGGGATAAGAAGTGGATCGCTCCGACGAAATACGGCGATCTCGACATCACGATCAACCTTTCCAAGCCCGAAAAGGACCCCAAGGCGATTGCTGCTGCGAAGAATGCAAAGCAGTCCGGCTATCCTAAGTGCCTTCTCTGCAAGGAAAATGAGGGCTATGCGGGAAGAGTGAACCATCCTGCAAGACAGAATCACCGCATCATACCGGTGACAATCAACGGCAGCCAGTGGGGCTTCCAGTATTCGCCCTATGTCTATTACAATGAGCACTGCATCGTGTTCAATTCCCGGCATGTACCGATGAAGATTGAGCATGACACCTTCTGCAAGCTGTTTGATTTTGTAAAGCAGTTCCCCCATTATTTCGTGGGTTCCAATGCCGATCTTCCCATTGTCGGCGGTTCTATCTTAAGCCATGACCATTTCCAGGGCGGACATTATACATTTGCAATGGCAAAAGCACCAATTGAGCAGCATGTGGTACTTCCGGGATTTGAAGATG
>OIZA01000263.1_pt1 | contig 30125 bp, 24 predicted proteins | sample 1588381 | NCBI WGS metagenome assembly OIZA01 (sample SAMN03283277) | human gut metagenome | biome: human-associated habitat; material: feces | host: Homo sapiens | place: Peru | collected 2012 | reverse complement strand
GCCATACCGGCAGCGATAGGAATCGTCTTCCTGAGGTGGATGCGGACACCACCCTCTATTTGATAAGTCTGCTGCATCAGCCGTGCAGCGCGGTAAATGAGATTATTTTCATCCGTGGGAAGCTCCCCGGAATCCGTTGTCAGATAAATTCCCGCATCCGTCTTTTCGAGGGTCAGTTCGTCATATATGCCGACGGTCTGCATGATCATCCTGACCTCGTGGTAGCCGTTGGGAAGCTTTTGCACTACATCCAGACCGAGATTGATCTTTGCGTAGGCTTTTATATCATATTGTTCCATTAAAAATACATCTCCAATCACAGATTGTACTTAATTATATACAATCCTGCCGGGTTCGTCAACTCAAGGCGTATAAATAAGAAAACCGACCCTGTGACGGATCGGTTTTCAAAATATGGTTCCTTCTTACTTTAAAGGCTTTGCACCGGCCTTTTCCTGAGCTGCCTCCAGAGCCTGTTTGAAACGGCTCTTCTTCTTGACGGGCTGAACCTCAGGCTTACCGTGAAGTCCCTTGACGCCGATGACGTAGATACCGCTGACGACTGCCTTGACTTCCTTCTTGACCGGAACGGAGTCAAAGATCTTGTCGTCACAGATCAGGGAGAGAATCTGCGGGCCGACCTTTGCCTTGATGATTGGCAGCTTTGAACCGCGCATAGCCTTCGGGGTCTGGTCAATGACCATCTGTGGAAGTCCCGAGTCGCGGATCTTCATTCGTTTCTTGTCGATGATAAGCATTGAGACGGTCTGCTTGTTTGCCTCCAGCATCTCCTGCTGTTCCGCCTGCTTTTTCTGGGCCTTCTTCCCGAGAAAATACAGAACCGCAATGATTGCAATCAGAACCACCGCCACAACGATCAATACAATTACCCATGTTTTCATGTAGAGCAAGCCTCCTGCCAAATTATTCTAAACGAACATATCGGATTCATTCTAGCACATATTACCGTTGATAAGCAACAGGAAATGCAAATAATGGAACAAGGTCAAATGCGGCAAATTATGCATTTTGTGAAGAAATTGAAGAATTTGTGGCATCCTATCAGGAAGAGCATGACGGCGGGAAAGTGAGGAAGGGAAGCTATGGATACTGTATGGAGGATCGGCACGGTAGTTCTTGGCAGCATAATGTTCTGGAATCTGATCTTTGCGGTCGTCATCGTATTTTTCGGAAGGCGCGACCCAAGGAGCGTCTGGGCATGGCTTCTACTGCTGTTTCTGCTTCCGGGAGCCGGATTTGTGTTTTACCTCTTTCTGGGCGGAAATCTGCATAAGAGGAAAATGTTCCGCGCAAAGGAGCTAGAGGAAAATCTGCAGGAGCTTCTTCGTGACCAGAAGAGCGTTTTGAGGAGAAAGAAGGACGATTCCAACGCGGACATTTCGGGCTATGAGGATCTTGTCATGTACAATATGGAGTCGGCGGACGCGCTGCTGCTGGAGGAGAATGACATTGATATATTTACGGACGGCAACCGTAAATTCGAGGCGTTGATGGCAGACATTGAGCGCGCGGAGCATTTCATCCATCTGCAATATTATATCATCCGGAATGATGTGCTCCTTGGACGTATGCTGGAGGTGCTGAGAAGAAAGGCTGCGGAGGGAGTTGAGGTCAGGATTCTGTTTGACGGCATGGGCTGCCGGGGAACCGGAAGGCGGTTCTGGAAGAAGCTGCGCAGCGAGGGGCTGCATGTGGCAGAATTTTTCCCGGCAGCGTTCGGACGGCTGCAGCTGCGGATGAATTACCGGAATCACAGGAAAATCGCGGTGATCGATAATAAAGTAGCGTATGTCGGGGGCTTCAATATCGGGCGGGAATATGTGGATCTCGATTCAAAATTCGGACACTGGAGGGATACGCACCTGCGGATCCGGGGGATAGGAGTGATCGGACTGCAGCTGCGGTTCCTGCTGGATTGGAGATATGCGGCGGGGGAGGAACTGCTGGGATGCAAAAAGCTGTTTCTCAGCCCGGAGCCGGGAATGCGTGATGGCTGTGAATTACAGGTCATCAGCAGCGGGCCGGACAATTCGCTGGAGCAGATCAGGGATAATTATCTGCGTCTGATTTCAAAGGCGGAGAAGCGTATCTGCATCCAGACTCCGTATTTTATCCCGGATGAGGCAGTGCTGAACGCGCTGCTGATTGCGGTGCGCTCGGGGGTGGAGGTGAATCTGATGATTCCGTGCAAGCCGGACCACCCGTTTGTGTACTGGGCGACCTATTCTTATGCCGGACAGCTCCTGAATGCGGGTGCAAACTGTTACATCTATGAGAATGGATTCCTTCATGCCAAAAGTCTTGTCGTGGACGGCAGGGCATTCTGCTGCGGGACAGCAAATCTGGATATCCGCAGCTTTGCGTTGAATTTTGAGGTGAATGTCGTGGTTTACAGCCGCAGAAAGGCAAGCGAGATGGAAAGGCTGTTTATGGAGGATATTCCGCACTGCACGCGGCTGACGCGCGATGCTTATGCGGCTAGAAAGCTGAAGGTGCGGTTTATGGAACAGACCTGCAGACTGCTTTCCCCGCTGTTATAATTGCAAAATAATCTGTATTATGATATAAAAGAAGAATGTGATGCTTTAAATGAGGAAAGGCATGAGGATGATTATGAAAAAGAAAATTGTAGGATTGTTTGCGGTTCTGGCGGCATCAGCGCTGCTTGCGGGCTGCGGGGAGGCAACGGATGTGCCTTTGAACAAGCTGAAGGTGGACAAGTATGTGACGCTCGGCGGGTATGACAGCTTCGATATTTCCGTGGACACCATTGGGGTGAACGACGATGAACTGCTGCAGCTCGTCAATTCGTCCTATCTGCCCTATGTCACTGCGGAGCACGGCGGGATTACGGATCGCGCGGTTGCGGTAGGAGACACGGTTATCATCGACTATGAGGGAAAGAAGGACGGTGTTGCCTTCGAGGGAGGCACGGCGCAGAATGCCAGTCTTGCCATTGGGAGCGGTCAGTTCATCGATGGCTTTGAGGATGGTCTGGTAGGTGTTATGCCGGGAGATACTGTCGATCTTGATCTCACGTTCCCGGAGGGGTATGATAATGACGAGCTGGCAGGACAGCCGGTTGTCTTCACGGTTACGGTAAACTGCATCCAGCCGGTTGAGCTTTCCCTTGAGGAGATGGAGGATGCGGTCGTTGCGGGCATAGGGCTGGACGGTGTCAGCACGGTCGAGGAGCTCAGGCAGGCTGCCTATGATTATCTGTACTCTAATTATGAGATCGAGGTCGAAAATGCGATCGTGGATCAGCTGTTTGAGAGATGTGTTTTCAAGGATAATATACCGGAGGAGATCCTGCAGCCCTACCGCGATACATGGCAGAGCTTCATAGAGGCGTATGCAAACTATTACAACGTGACTCCCGACGTATATACAACTTATTTTTACGGCGCGAGCAGTGACAAGGTAATCAACGAGAATGCCGAGAAATATATGAAGCAGGATCTCATTTTGCAGGCAATTGCCAACCGGGAGGATCTGAATATCAGCGACGAGGAGCTGCAGTCAAATCTTCAGGAGGAGGCTGATGCGGCGGGCTATGCATCTGTGGAAGAGTATGTAAGCCCGAATACGATGGAGGATTACCGGAACGATTATATGAACACAAAGGTTCTGGAGTTCCTCAAGGAAAGAACAACGATCAACGAAAATAAATAAAAAGGAGAGCTAAGGGTTATGGATTTGACAGACATCAGAGAGCTGTACCGGAACAGGGAACAGTACATTGGCAAGGAAGTCACGGTGGGAGGATGGGTTCGCAGCAACAGGGATTCCAAGAATTTTGGATTCCTTGTCATCAACGACGGAACCTTCTTTGAGCCGTTGCAGGTAGTTTACGGCGAGGGACTTTCTAATTTTCAGGAGCTTTGTAAGATGAACGTAGGGGCGGCGCTTGTAATCACGGGCACGATCGTGGCAACACCGGATGCAAAGCAGCCTTTTGAGATGCAGGCAGCGGAGGTGCTCGTGGAAGGCCCTTCCACCGCGGATTATCCGCTTCAGAAGAAGCGCCATACCTTTGAGTATCTGCGCACGATTTCACATCTGCGTCCCAGAACAAATACGTTTCAGGCAGTGTTCCGTGTGCGCTCGCTGATCGCCTACGCCATTCACAGCTTCTTTATGGAGAGAGGCTTCGTCTATGTACACACGCCGCTGATCACCGGAAGCGACTGTGAGGGTGCCGGAGAGATGTTCCAGGTGACGACGCTTGATCTGGAGAATGTGCCGAAGACGGCGGACGGTAAGGTTGACTACAGTCAGGACTTCTTCGGAAAGCCTACAAATCTGACTGTCAGCGGTCAGCTGAATGTCGAGACCTATGCCTTTGCATTTAAGAATGTATATACCTTCGGACCGACCTTCCGTGCGGAAAATTCCAACACGACACGTCACGCCGCAGAGTTCTGGATGATAGAGCCGGAGATGGCATTTGCAGATCTGAAGGACGATATGCTGCTGGCGGAGGGAATGCTGAAATACGTCATCCGCTATGTGCTGGAAAATGCGCCGGAGGAGATGGCGTTCTTTAATCAGTTTGTCGATAAGGGACTGATCGAGAGACTGGAGCATGTGGCAAACTCCGACTTCGGACATGTGACCTACACCGAGGCAATCGAGCTTCTGGAGAAGCATAACGATGTGTTTGACTATAAGGTATTCTGGGGCTGTGATCTGCAGACAGAGCATGAGCGCTACCTGACCGAGGAAATTTTCAAGCGCCCTGTCTTTGTGACAGACTATCCCAAGGAGATCAAGGCGTTCTATATGAAGCTGAACGAGGACGGCAAGACGGTTGCCGCTATGGACTGCCTTGTTCCCGGAATCGGCGAGATCATCGGCGGCAGCCAGCGTGAGGATAAGCTGGAGGTTCTTGAGAAGAGGATGGACGAGCTCGGACTGAAGAAGGAGGACTATGACTTCTACCTAGACCTGCGCAGATATGGTTCCGTAAGACATGCGGGCTTCGGACTCGGCTTTGAGAGATGCGTGATGTATCTGACCGGAATGGGCAACATCCGCGACGTAATTCCTTTCCCGAGAACAGTGAATAACTGCGATCTGTAATCCGACATTTATTAAGAAAATTTTATTTATTTCCAGATGAAAAGCATACCGAAATGTGGTATGCTTTCACTATGGGAAAATTAAAATACGGAAACATAAAAAAATACATAAACTGCATAATAGTGATTAGCCTAACCGCCGCATCCGTGAGCTGGCTGTCCCCGGAGCCGATGGTTGCCGGAGCGACCACGATCGGGGAGGTTCAGGAGAACATCAATAAGCGCCAGAACGAGATTAATGAGATCAACCGGCAGATTGCAAGCTTCGAGGATGAACAGGATCTGATTGAGGAGCAGATAGCGGATCTGAACGCCGAGATCGTCAACACGATGGCGAGCATCGATGTGATGGAGGAGCAGATCGGTCAGAAGGAGCTGGAAATTTCTGACAAGGAGCTTCAGATTGGTGACAAGAAGGTGCAGATTGACGAGACGGAGGCGGAATATGAGGCGTCCGTGGAGCGCGAGGAAAAACAGCGCCAGAGCATGATGGACTGCACCCGCATGATGTACGAGAATAATGATGTCTCTTATCTTACTTCTCTTCTGTCCGGCAAGGGACTGTCGGACATCCTGAACCAGATGGACTATGTGGAGAGAGTCTACGAGTACAGCATGGACAGGCTGGAGGCCTTTGTCGAGACGAAGAATCAGGTACATGATCTGTGGGACCGGCTGGAACAGGAAAAGGCGGAGCTGGAGCAGCAGAAGTCCGGGCTGGAACAGGATAAGGCGGGACTGGAAGCGGACAGGGAACAGCTGAACGCGCTCAAGTCAGATCTGAACGTGAAGCTGGCGAAGAAGAAAAAGGAATCTGCCAACTATGACGCAGAAATAAAGAAGGCACAGCAGCAGGCGGCTGCGGCGAAGAAGCTTTTGCAGCAGGATCAGCAGAGGCTGAAACAGCTCCAGACAGCACAGAATGCTGTGAATATGACGATAAACCCCACGAACTACACTTCGATCATCGAAGGGGCGTCCGGGAGCGATCTCGGCAAGAAGATTGCAAAGTATGCATGCCAGTTTGTCGGTAATCCCTATGTATCTGGCGGTACGAGCCTGACAAACGGTGCGGACTGCTCCGGCTTTACTTACAGAATTTATCAGGATTTCGGCTACAGTATACCGAGAACCTCTTACTTACAGAGAAGCGCCGGGACGGAGGTTGCCTATGAAAATGCGCAGCCGGGCGACCTCATCTGCTATGACGGACATGTGGCAATGTACATCGGGGGCGGCATGATTGTCCACGCAAGCAGTGCCAAGACCGGCATCAAGGTAAGCCGGGCGCAGTACAGAACGATACTCTCAGTGCGGAGAATCGTGCAATAATTAAGGAAGACAGGTACGGAAAAAATGAAGATTATTATTGCCGGAGACGGTAAAATGGGAGCTACCTTAGCGAGACAGCTGTCCGCCGAGGGGGATGACCTGACTTTGATAGATTCCAACCCGAAGGTGCTGGAATCCAGCGAAGAGCGGTACGACGTCATGGTGGTGCAGGGAAACTGTGCCTCCATGGATGTGCTGATGCAGGCGGGAGTGAAGGAGGCGAATCTCCTGATCGCGGTTGCAGGGGCGGATGAGATCAACCTCCTGTGCTGTATGACAGCACACGGACTGAATCCGAAGCTCCATACCATTGCCCGGGTGAGAAATCCCGAGTACACGGATCAGATCTACGGGATGCGTGACATGTTTGCTCTTTCCATGGTGGTAAACCCGGAGAAGCAGGCGGCGACGGAAATGGCGAGACTGCTCCGCTATCCCGGCTTTTTAAAGAGAGATACCTTTGCAAAAGGGCGTGTGGAAATCGTCGAGCTGCGCCTCGACGAGCACAGCAAGCTCTGCAATGTGGCACTGAATGACATGAACAGTATCGTCAAGTGCAAAATCCTCGTGTGCGCCGTTTTGCGCAACGGCACGGCAGTGGCACCGGACGGAAATTTTGTGCTGCGCGAGGGCGACCGTATTTTCGTCACGGCACCGGCAGATACATTGACGATGCTTCTGAAAAATCTTGGCATCATCACGCACAAGGTCAAAAGAGTCATACTCTGCGGAGGCGGCAGAGTCAGCTACTATCTGGCGAAGCAGCTGAAAAACAGTGGTATCGGCGTGCAGCTGATCGAGAGAGATCTCGAGCGGTGCAACCAGTTAGCTGCCATGCTGCCGGAGGCCTGTATCATACATGGGGATGCCAGCAGCCAGTTCCTTCTGGAAAGCGAAGGGATTGCGGACTGTGATGCCCTTGTGACGCTGACCGGACTGGATGAGCTGAACATGGTCGTTTCTATCTACGGCACGAGCTGCGGCGTGCCTCAGGTCATCACGAAGCTCGGGCGTATGGACAACACGAATATTCTCGGGAATCTCGCGCTGGGCAGCGTGATCAGCCCGAAGGAGCTGTGCTGCAACACGATTGTCCGCTATGTGCGTGCCATGAAGAACCAGACCGGCGCGGCACTGACGATGCATACGATCGCGGACGGACAGGTGGAGGCGTTGGAGTTTGTTGTGGACGGAAGCACACAGCACTGCGGCGAGCCGTTGAAGGAGCTGAAACTGAAGAAGGGCGTTCTCGTGGTCTGCATTACAAAGGGAGCGGGACTTGAGATACCCAACGGTGATTCCAGCTTTAAGAAGGGTGATACCGTGATTATTGTTACAAACAGCGAGAAAGGTATTTATCAGCTCAACGATATTTTTGAATAACAGGTGAAAAGACCATGAACTATAAAATGATAGGAAGATTTATCGGCAAGATACTGCTGATTGAGGGGGCTTTTATGGTGCCCGCAATGCTGATCAGCCTGATCGGAAAGGAGTATCATGTCGTCTGGGCATATCTCTGGACGCTCGTTATTATACTGGCGGTTGCCGGGCTGCTGACAGGGCTGTGCCGCGGCTCTAAGAAGACATTCTATGCGAAGGAGGGGCTTGCCTGCGTAGGCCTCAGCTGGATTATCATGAGTCTGCTCGGCTGTCTTCCTCTGTATATATCGGGAGTGACACCGCATTTTATCGATGCATTTTTTGAGATCGTCTCTGGCTTTACGACGACCGGGGCATCGATCCTTCCGGCGGTGGAGGGACTGCCGAAGGGTATTCTCTACTGGAGAAATTTTACGAACTGGCTCGGTGGCATGGGAGTGCTGGTTTTCCTGCTGGCGATTTCCTCAGTCGGGGGGAGCGACAACGGATTTACCATGCATCTGCTGCGTGCGGAAAGCCCGGGGCCGAATGTGGAGAAGCTGGTGCCGAGGATGCGGCAGACGGCGAGAATCCTGTATCTCTTATACATTGTGCTCACGGTTCTTGCGGTGATCTTTTTCCTGTTTGGCGGTATGCCGCTGTTTGACGCGGTGTGTACGGCGCTTGGAACGGCGGGTACGGGCGGCTTCGGCATACGGAATGACAGCATGGCGAGCTACAGCCCCTATATCCAGAATGTCTGCACGGTATTCATGCTGCTGTTCGGGGTAAATTTTACCTGCTATTATCTGCTTCTGATCAAACAGGTGAAAAATGTATTCAAGGATGAAGAACTGCGCATGTATCTGGGAATTGTCGCAGGGTCAATCCTGCTGATCGTATGGAACCTCAGAGGCTTTTATGACACGCTCGGAGAGACAGTCCGGCACGCAGCATTTCAGGTGGCAACGATCATGAGTACGACGGGATTTGCGACGACGGACTTTGATCTGTGGCCGGGCTTTTCCAAGGCGATTCTGCTCTGTCTGATGTTTATCGGGGCGAGCGCAGGTAGTACAAGCGGCGGCTTTAAGTGCGGGCGTGCGATCCTTGTATTGAAGAGCCTTCACAGGAGCGTCCGCCAGGTGGTGCATCCCCAGAAGGTGCAGGTCGTGAGAGTGAACGGACAGCCGGTGGAGGAGAAGATTTTGCAGAACACCAACGCATATCTTGCCGCCTACGTCATTATCATCGGGATCAGCTTTTTGCTTGTCTCGATTGACGGCTTTTCGATTACGACTAACTTTTCAGCGGTCGTGTCATGCTTCAACAACATCGGACCGGGATTTGAGCTTGTCGGGCCGACGGGAAACTTCGCGTCGTACAGCGTTTTTTCCAAGCTGGTGCTCATCATGGACATGCTCGCCGGCAGGCTGGAAATCTTCCCGATACTGATTCTTTTCTCACGAACGACGTGGAGACACAGATAAAATGTAAATCTTTAAATGAGGGACAACTGAAAAGTTCCCTCATTTTTTTTGTACGCTCAGGCGAAAAGTTCGCTCATCTTTTTGCAATTTCTTTAAAAAGTTCGCTCATATTTTTGCAAACCAAATAAAAAAGTTCCCTCTGATTTTTGCAACAAAGTTGTAAAATCAAGAAAAATCGGGTATACTATGGTCACGGAGGATATTTTTATGGCTTATCTGAAACGAACGATTGACATATATCTCGAAACATGGAGGAATAATCCGGAGCACAAGCCGTTGATCGTGAAGGGGGCACGGCAGATCGGCAAAACGGAATCTATATGCCGATTTGGGGCAATGTATTATAAAAGTGTTGTCTATATTAATTTTGTAGAAGAACAGAAATATAAAATGATAACGGCAGACGGATATGGCGCCGAAGATGTGGTGAAAAATATCTCAAGGATTGATCCCTCAAAAAAATTTATTGAGAGGGAAACCTTAATTATTTTTGATGAAATACAGGAGTTTGCAGATATTGCCACGACTCTTAAATTTTTTAAACTGGATGGAAGATATGACGTGATCTGCAGCGGCTCATTGTTAGGGATTAATTATAAGGTTATAGAGAGCAACAGTGTCGGATATAAAACGGATTATGAAATGTTTTCCATGAGCTTTGAAGAGTTTTTGTGGGCAAAGGGATATGACACGGAATTTATAGAGGATATCTATAGACATATGCAGGATATGACACCTTTAAGCGAGGTGACGATGGCGGTTTGCAGCAATCTTTTTCTCGATTATTGTATTCTGGGGGGCATGCCGGCTGTTGTGAACAGCTATATTCAGAAAGGAACCTTTGAGGGGACGCTGGAGCTTCAGCGTCAGCTGATTGGTGATTACAAGGAGGATGTCCGAAAATACGCGGATGGATTAGATCAGACACGAATCCTGAATGTATTTAACCGGATTCCGGCACAGCTGGCGAAGGAGAACAAGAAGTTCCAAATTTCCGGAGTGGCACAGGGAGCCAGATTTAAGGATTATCGTGGCTGTATTGACTGGCTGAACGATGCCGGGATTATTAATATTTGTTATTGCCTGACCTTTCCGGAGCTTCCGCTAAAGGGCAATTATGATACGGAAAAATATAAGATATATCTGAGAGATACCGGCTTGCTAGTGGCTATGTTGGATGAGGAGGCACAAGAGGATTTGCGTGCAAATAAGAACCTTGGTGTCTATAAGGGAGCACTTTATGAAAATGTAGTCGGTGAGGCGCTTGTGAAATCGGGATGTGAATTGTATTACTATAAACGGGAGGATTCCACACTGGAGGAAGACTTTTTCCTTCGGACAGCGCAGACACTGGTACCGGTGGAAGTGAAGGCGACCGATGGAAGGGCAAAATCGCTGCGGACGCTGATTCACGGAGAGAAGTACAGCGATATTTCATGGGGAATCAAACTGTGCGGCAAAAATATCGGATTTAGTGACAACATATATACATTTCCCTATTTTTGCGCATTTCTGCTGAAACGTTATCTGCGTGAGAAAAAGTAATTAATAAAAATTACGCGGAGCAGCTCGTTTTCCTCCTATAGTCCAGCGGCTTCATCCCGTAATATTCCCGGAAGACGTTTGCAAAGCGCCCCTGATTCACATAGCCGCAGGACTTCGCAATTTCCGAGATGCTGTCCTTCGAGGAGGAGAGGCGTTCGGCAGCATACTTCATCCGTGCCTCGTTCAGGTAGGCAGATACATTCACGCCGAATACCGATCGGAAATATCTTTTCAGGCTGGTCTCGCTGGTACCCAGTGCCTCCGAGACGGCCTTCATGGACAGATGGCAGCTAAGGTCTTCGGTCAGCATTTCCTTTGCCTTTCTGGCAAGCATGACCTGAACCTTCGAGAGATACAGCGTGTTTGTTGGTGTAAACGGCTTCTGGTCACAAAAGTACTTTAACAGTTGGAGAGTGTCCAGCCGGATCTGTCCGATGTTTCCCGAAGCACCGCTCTCGGAAATATGGTTCCACAGCCTGACAACGGGATCGGGGGCATAAAAGGCAATGCCCTGCGGATAGCGTTGAATCAGTGTGACAGGATCGACATGAAATAAGCGCAGGGCATCCCGCGTGCTGTCGGTGAACATGGAGGGCAGGACATAGATCTCATAGCCGACGTAGAAGGAAGACGGGTAAGCAAAACAATCCTGCACCATTTTTGACGCAATATTCATCAGATTCATGTCTATGTAGCTGTAGTTATTCTCATCTATTTTAAACTCGCAGCGTCCCTGCATGCAGTAGTTGATGAGCAGAAAATCCTGCGGCATAGCTTCCTTGTCGACGGGGACAGACGGAGTGTGAATATCGTTCAGCATCAGGAAGATGCCGGGAAGGATGTAGTAGGCAGTCAGATTCATAAAGCCGCCAGCCGTCTCCCGATGCAAGGTAACAATGTCCTCAGCCCCGGACATAAAATGTTCTATTTGATCTGCAAAATTATCTTTTTTCATAAACATCTATCCCCCAAAATCCAATATAAACATTATAAAACGTACAACCGCGAAAGACAATCTATATTAAAACAAATGGCTAAACAGACCTTTTTGACCCGAAGAGATATAGATATATTTGTCTGTTTCCATTAAACTGTTTGAGTTAGTTGAAGCGAACTCTATTATATAAAATGAGGAATCGTGTTCGCCATAACAAAATGCATGAGGAGGAAATGAGAGCATGAAATTATCGGAAGCAAATGCCGGATATTGCGGAACTGTCAGCTCTGTGAGCGGAAGTCATCATCTGCTGTCAAGGCTTATCGGAATCGGTATTGTGGAAGGCAGTGCCGTGCAGGTAATCCAGAATCTGAAGGGACAGCCGGTATTGTTCTATTGCAGGGATTCCGTCATTGCCCTGAGCAAGAAGGACTGCGAGGGGATCGAGATAGAAGGAGGCAAAAGATAATGAGTAAGATGATCGTTTTGCTGGGACAGCCCAATTCGGGAAAGTCAACCGTATTTAACGGGCTCACGGGCGCACATCAGCATGTAGGCAACTGGCCGGGAAAAACGGTGGAGCGCAAAGAGGGCAGATTTACCTATAACGGGACAGCGTATGATGTGATCGACCTCCCGGGAAGCTACAGCCTCTCTGCGGGCTCGGATGAAGAAAGGATTACTGCCGATTATATCCGATCTGGGCGGGCGGATCTCGTGGCAATCCTCGTTGACAGCTCCCAGCTTGAGAGGTCGCTCTATATGTACACGGATTTTATCGGAACAAACATTCCGGTCGTTCTTGTGCTGAACCTGATGGATGTGGCGGAAAAGAAAGGGATTCATATTGACGTGGATAAGCTCAGCCGGCGCACCGGCATTCCGGTGATAGGCTTTGTCGCCTCCGACGCGAAACGGTACGGCGAACTGAAGGAGCAGCTTGCGAAGGCTGCGGCATCGGGAAAGGTGGCTGACCAGTCGGAGCTGATAAAATATTACAGGCAGGACAGTGCGCTTTCGTTTGACAGTCTGGCGGGCAGCCAGAAGGACGAAAAACTGTTCACGAGGGAAAAGCTGGCAATCAGTGAGCTTGAAAAGACAGACAAGGGGCTTATGCTCTCGGGAAAGCATAAGTATGAGTACATAGATAAGCTGCTTGACGGAGTGGTTCGCAAACAGGGCAGTGAGGCAAAGCTGACGGGCTTTGACAAAAAGGCGCTCGGGAGACATTCCGGGAAGTGGATTGCGCTGGGAATCATTGTGGCGGCGCTTGCGGCGGCTATGGTTATTGCCGCGCCTATCATGGGACTTGGCTTCGGACTCGTCCCGGTTATCAGCGGGCCGCTTGAAAATCTCATGACAAGTCTGAATGTTTGGAAGCCCATTGCCGAGCTGATTTATGTCGTGCTGCCGAATGTACTGGCATTTACAATATCCATGGCGGGCTTTGTGCTCGGTGTGACCTTTGCGTTTGCAATCATTGAGGATGTGGGTTATATGGCAAGAATTTCTGTCGTGTTCAACTCCGCGATGGAAAGGCTTGGATTGCAGGGCAAGAGCGTTTGCTCCCTGCTCATGAGTATGGGCTGCAATATGGCTGGCGTGGCGGGAAGCCGCGTGATCGATAATTCCGGGCAGAGATTCCTTACAATGATGCTTGTGTGGAGCATTCCCTGCGGTTCGACCCTCTCGCTGGCACCTATGCTGGCAACGGTGTTCTACGGTCCGGTCGGAGCGATCGCTGTCGTCTTTCTGATGCTGTTTGCAACGATAGGCTCGCTGTTCCTCGTTTCGCTGATCTTTAAGGGGAAGCTGATAAGCGAGGAGGACAAGGGCGGAATTGTCATGGAGCTGCCGCCTTACCACAAGCCGAAGTGGGGGCATATCGTCAGAGCGACGCTCATGAAGGCATGGGATATTTTCAGCCGTGCATTCCGCGTGATTGCAATCGTGTCAATCGTGTTCTATCTGCTCTCCTATAACTGGTTCGATTCGGGAAGCATTCTGACAAAAGTGGGACAGGTGATCGAGCCGGTTACAAGCTGGTTTGGCATGACATGGCAGATGTTCATGGCATATATTTCCTCCATGGTCACAAAGGAATCGCTGCTCGGTGTGATCAACGCGCTCTACAGCAATACGGATATGGTCAATGCGGCATTTAACGCGAAGTCCCTTGGGATGACGGAGAACATGATGGCGCTTCTTCCGCAGGTGATTAACAAGGCGCAGGCGCTCGGCTTCATCATGGCGATTGTGTTCAATGTTCCCTGTACGATGACGGTAGCCGCGACCTTCAGAGAGAACCATTCCAAGAAGTGGATTGCGCTCTCGGTAGTGTATTATCTTGTGTTCTCACTCGCACTGGCGTTTATTTTCTACCACATCGGACTGCTGATCTGGCATTGAGGCAGATCGAATCAGATGAAATCCCGAAAGCGGAGGCTAAATGTCCGGCGGATGAGTCCAGAATTCAGATATTGAAATCGCTGGTACAGGAAGAAGTGGTTTGAAGAAAATAATTGTCAGAAATGATGTCGAATGCTATAATTATCAATGGGAATCTGCTATAAAACAGCTTTGAGTAAGACCGCTGATGGTTCATTGATGAGTGGGGCGAAGGAAAGTATGAATTCAGTATGTCGCGACATTTTTCGGTCAATACATGAGAATAAATGGCTCAGCATTGAGTATAAAAACAAGCAGGAAGAGGTAACAAAGTATTGGATCGGCATTATTGATGTGAATCCTGTGAAGAAAATGCTCCGGGTGGAGGGGTTACACCTGGGGCAATTTTCTACGATGCAGTTAAATATTTTTATCGATTCTATCTTATCTTCCAGTGTGATCGAAGGCTCCTATTATGATGTGGCGGACACTTTAAAAGAAGATATTCAGAATAATTCCCACAGATATATTTCTTTATTTCATCATGTGGCGAATCTCAAAATTCTGAATTACTATATAGATTGTAATAAGCTGGATTCGGTTCCTTATAGAACGGAATATAGTTTGATTAATCATTTTGACAGGGATAGTATCAGCAGAGGAGACTATCAGCTGACATCAGAACAGTTTCAGGAGATTGTCAAGAATTTTCAGTATGGTTCCAACAACAATTCATCAAACAGAAAGATTAAGCAGCTTGCCTTGAATATTTTGAGTGTTCCGATTAAGGAAGGGCTCTATGTGCTGGCATACAGAGAAATGCAACTGGATGTAAAGAATAGGTGCCTAAAGCCAGCGAAGGAAATTACAGTTTGTACAGAGTTTACGGTAGATGGAACGCAGCAAAGCATTCGCAAGTTCCTCGATGCAGATGACTATGATTTACTGAATGATTTTGAAAAAAATGCGGAACTGATAAAGGATCGTATAACCGAAAGCAACCGCCATATCAAAGGTGTTGACGATATGCCTTATCTGATAGCGATTGGCAGGAATATTATTTTAGATTTGCATGAAGAATATAAGGCTATTGATGAAATGTTTCAAAGGGAGGAGGTAACGCCGCCGATACAGGCTTTCTTTGGAAACCTAGTACAGGAGCCAGCCAGTCGAAAGGTGTTTCCGATTGCTCTGCTGAATAGGCAGATTAATCTGGATCAATTACTGGCGATTCATAATGCTATGAAATATCCGCTTGCGTATATTCAAGGACCTCCCGGCACGGGAAAGACGAATACGATTGTCAATACCCTTGTGACCGCTTTCTTTAATGAACAAACGGTGCTTTTTACCTCTTATAACAATCACCCCATTGATGGTGTGTGTGGCAAACTTCAGCATATTACAAATGGTAGTAAAGGATTCATCCCATTTCCCATCATACGGCTCGGAAGTGATGACAGGGTGGCGGAGGCGCTGGACTACATAAAGCGGCTCTATGAAAGTACCAAAGAAATCAGTGTCTTTGAGACCACACTGGAAAAGAGAAGGACGGATCGGGTTGCGAGAACGAGGCGGCTGACGGCATTGCTGCAGAATTATGAGGAGCGATTAAAGCTGCTTGAAACAGAGGAAGCCATTCACAGACTGATGGATTCCAATAAGCATCTGACCTTTCAAACACAGCTGCAGGGTGTGCAATTAACGCAGGTGGAAGAAAAGATCAGCCAGACAGAGGAAATTACGGATGAGGAGGCGGTAAAACTCATAGCTGAGGATGAGGATGCCTTCAAGAGCTATTTGTATTATACATCCGCAAAGTGCATCAAGCATTTGCAGGAGCCGAAGAATGCCGACTTATTGGCTATCGTATCTATGGAATGCAGAGAAGAGAAAGTTAAGGCATTCAATGAATATCTGAAAAAAGATGAAAATCTGAAGAAATTTCAACGGATATTTCCTATCATTGCAACGACATCCATTTCGGCACATAAAGTCGGAACGCCAGGGGTTCACTTTGATATGGTTATTATGGACGAAGCCAGTCAGGGAAATATTGCAACTTCGTTAGTGCCAATTATTCGAGGAAAAAGTCTTATGCTGGTTGGCGATCCTCAGCAGCTTAATCCCGTAATCCTGTTGAGTCAGATTGATAATCTGAAGCTTCGCAAAATGTATAGTATAACCGATGAATATGACTACGTGAAAAATTCCATTTACAAGGTGTATTTGGCATGTGATTCCGTCAGCAGGGAAATCCTTTTGAGCCATCATTACAGATGCCAGGAGCGGATCATTCAGTTTAATAATAAAAAATACTATAACAATAAGTTAAAAGTATGCAGCCCAAACAAAGAACAGAATCCTTTGATCTTTTTGGATGTGCAGCAAAATCAGACTTATTACAAGAATACTGCACCGGTTGAAGCGGATGAAATTGTAAAATACGCCGCCTTGCATAAGGACAAGAGCATAGGGGTTATCACTCCGTTTGCGAATCAAAAGGAATTGATCGGCCAGAAGTTGAAAGATAACGGTCTGGACAATGTGTCCTGTGGAACGGTTCACGCATTTCAGGGAGATGAAAAGGATGTTGTGCTTTTTTCGCTGGCATTGACAGATAAGACTGGTCAGGGAACCTATGAATGGTTGAAAAATAACAAGGAATTAATTAATGTTGCTGTATCAAGAGCGAAAGAGAAATTGATTGTTCTGTCCTGCAATAAAGAGTTGGAACGACTGCATGCCAATTCGGACGATGATGATCTTTATGAACTTGTGCAGTACGTCAGGAATAACGGCGAAACCAAGGTTACTCCGAAAGTCAGTGCGTCAAGGGCACTTGGCATTAAACCGTATAGCACAGAAACAGAGCAGGCATTTCTGGAAAACCTTAATCATGCATTGGATAACGTGCTGAACACAAATCAGAAATGTATTGTGCAAAAGGAAGTAAGCATTTCACATGTGTTTCAGGATACCTGTTCTTATAATGATCTGTTTTACACCGGGAGATTCGATTTTGTCGTTTATGAGAGACAGCCGCGGACAAAAATTGATATACCGATTCTGGCAATCGAACTGGACGGCAGGGAGCATCAGGAAAAAGCTGTTGTCATGGAAAGGGACAGGAAAAAGAACCAGATATGTAAAGAACATGGATTTGAATTAATTCGCATAGAGAATTCATATGCAAGAAGGTATCAGTTTATGAAGGAGATTCTCATGAAATATTTTGCAAGTGTGAAATAAGTTCTTGACCCTCCCCTAAGGGAATCCATTACGATGAGAATGCAGGTTGACAGTGCGCACACTTGGGGCTGGACTGCAGGATTCAATGACACTTGGGAGTTTTCCCGGCAAAGGCGCGGGGAAGAATGGAGGAAAACAGATGGAAGAAAAAATGTATACAGCGGGGGAGATTGCCAGACTGGCAGGAGTCTCTCTGAAGACGATTCGCTTCTATGACGCGAAAGGACTGTTGAAGCCGGTGGCTCATTCAGAGGCGGGGTACCGTTACTATAACAAGAGTTCGGTAGCGGCACTTCAAAAAATTCTGATGTTAAAATATCTGGGCTTTTCTTTGCAGCAGATCGAGGGACTGATGAAGGACGAGGATGCGATGAGTTTTGAGGAACAGCTTTCCCGTCAGAAAGAATTGCTGATACAGCGGAAAAAGCAGTTGGATGAACTTGTTGAAACGATTGAAATTATGGAAAAGGGTGATGAAACCAGACGGTGGGATTATCTGATACGGCTGTTGGGGTTGTTGACGGATGAGGAGAAGGTGCGGCAGCAGTATGAAACTTCCGCCAATCTGGAACGAAGGATTCAGCTGCACAACTATAGTACCTCCGAACAGGGGTGGATGGACTGGCTGTTTGATAGAATCCCCTTGAAACAGGGAGACAAAGTGCTGGAGCTTGGTTGTGGCACGGGACTTTTGTGGCAGGAAAATATCTATCGTTTGCCCGAAAGGCTGCAACTTCTATTGACAGATCGTTCCGAAGGAATGCTGGAGCAGACAAGATGCTGCCTGAAAGAGTACGAGGGCCTTTTGGCAGAGAAGGAAATTCAGGTGGAATACCGAATCATGGACGCGGATGCGCTCCAGCTTCCGGCGGGGGAGTTCGACTGTATTATTGCCAACCATATGCTGTATCATGTCGTGAACAGAAGGAAATGTCTCGAAACCATAGCTGCGGCCCTGAAGCCGCAAGGGCATTTTTGCTGTTCCACAGTGGGCGATACCCACATGAGGGAGCTGCATGAGCTGGTCAGGGAATTTGACGAAAGGCTCGAAATGCCGTTTGCATCCATTACGGAGGGTTTCCATTTGGAGAATGGGGAGGCGCAACTGAAAAAGTTCTTTCCTCAGGTGGAATGTATGGAGCAGGACAATGACCTGCTGGTGGATAATGCTGACGCAATTTATAATTATGTCTATTCCTATCCAGGGAATGCGCCCTGCATCCTTGACCGTAGAGGAGATGAATTCCGAAAACTGCTGCAGGACAGGATAGAGCGGGATGGAAGTATAATGATACATAAGTCGTCAGGGATGTTTTTGTGCGGAAAATAGAGGCGTATTTTGACACTTTTGTTTCCTAAATGTGAAGAACTTGTTTGCACAGTGGTGTACACTCACTATGTTGTCAGTTGTCCGGACAACAACGCGGCATCTGTTGGGAAGGAGAAAACGATGGAGTGGATTAATTGTATCAGAGAGTCTGTTGACTATATGGAGAGGCATCTGCTGGAAATACAAAATCCAGCGGAAGTAGCGGAGCATGTTCATATGTCCTGTATGTATTTACAGCGGGGGTTTCAGGTCCTGACGGGGTACACGCTGGGGGAATATATGCGGAACAGAAAGCTGTATCTCGCCGCAATAGAACTGACTGATACAGAGGTTTCCGCGATTGACATTGCATTGAAGTATGGATATGAAACACCAGCGAGCTTTCATAAGGCTTTTGTCAGATTCCATGGATTCTCTCCTACGGATGTAAGAAAGAACAGAGGGAAAATAAAATCCTTTCTGAGGTTGAAGGTGAACATCACGGTGCAAGGAGGAGAAAATATGCAGTTTAAGATTGAAAAGAAAGAGGCTATTAAAATCGTAGGATTCCAGAGGGAGTTTTCTTCGGAGGATTCTTATGAAAAGATTCCCAAATTCTGGGAGGAAACAACAAAGGCATATGCGCCCCATCTGATGCAGGGGCAGGAGCCGGTGGGAGATATGGAAAAATTTATTGCTTCCCATCAGGTAGGTGAGCTTGGTGTATGCATTGACGATATGGGGGATGGAAGATTTAACTATCTGATTGCCGGTTACGATAAGGGGGATGAGTTTCCCGGGGAGCTTACGGCGAGAGAAATCCCGGCAGGGACGTGGGCGGTGTTTGATTGTACCATGAAGACCTTACAGGACACCAACACAGCGATATGGAAGGAATGGCTGCCGGCAAATGAGGAGTATGATCTTGCTGGTAAGTACAATCTGGAGTGGTACTCACCGGAGGAGATGCCCGAACCGGACCAGAAGTGCCAGATCTGGATACCGGTAAGTAAGAGGGATTTTTTACGCAAGTGACGTTGTACACGATGCACAGACCACCGCAAGCACGCTCTCGCTACCTTCCGCTCGCAGCGGTGCGTAAGTTCCTACAGGACAGGAACTAAGCACCGGCGGCTCCAGAGTGCACTGCTTGTGGCCATGTGCATCTTGTGCAACTGTTATTGGGAATTTATGGGTTGTGCTGTTGCTTAAAATGGAATAAGACATTAGATAGAATTCTATAGAAGAGGGAATACATATGACGAAGGAAGAGATGTATGCGGCATATGAAGAGAAGTACAAGGAATTACAGGAGGCATTGCAGGGGGAGGACATTGACAATATCAGGAAGCTGACGTTGGAGGTGCATGCAATGGTTCATCCTGCCGAAGTTTCGGGAGGCACGGAAAAGACGCTTGCCGATTATGTGTTGAACTACATGCTTGACGGACATCAGAATGATCTGGTGCCGAGGGAGGACTGGGAGGTGGATTTACATTATGCCGGAACCCAGACCGTGCCTCTGTGTTGGCAGCTTTGGCATACCTACAGAATCGAGGATCTGGTAAGCAATATTCTGATGATGAATCAGAACCAGCTGTTTGACAAGGAGTGGCAGGGAAGGATCGGAGCCTGTATTACGGACACGGGGAATGCGCTGGAGCTGGATGAAGCGATTGCCTTTGGAAAGAAAATAAACGCGGAGGCGCTTCGTGACTATATGCTTGCTGTCGGAAAGAATACCCGCCGCATACTGGAAGGTCTCACGCTGGAGCAGATAAAATCCATGGTTCCGGAGGAGTGGGTGATGAGGATATTGGAGGAGGGCGGTGTAACGACCGACTTCCGTTCCGTGTGGCTGCTGGTATATTGGGGCAGACTGACAAGAGGGGGTATGATTCTGACACCCATGACAGGGCATCACATGATGCATTTACCGCCTTGCCTGAATCATCTGCCGATTATGGAATGAGATCGTCGGGATGTATCGGGAAAGTTTCAGGCAGTAAAAAAGACTTCTGAGTAGGAAAATATAAGCACTCTCAGGTGGAAACCTGAGGGTGTTTTTGGTATAATCGGAATTGCTTGTGACAGCTTTACAGAGATGAGTTTGAGAATTGACAGAGGAGACTACACATGAAAAACATTCAAAGCCTTTCGGCAAAATATGTTGTCAGGAAATTGGACGAGTCAGATGTGAGTGAAGTTCTTGAGCTGATGAGCAAGAATCCTCTTTTCTTTCAGCATTGTCCACCTATGGCGACGAGACAAAGCGTTTTAGAAGATATGAAGGCATTGCCGCCGCGGACAACCTATGAAGACAAATATTATGTTGGTTATTTTCTGGATGGAAAGTTAGTGGCAGTCATGGACTTGATTTTAAAATATCCAAATGAGAACACTGCATTTATCGGCTTCTTTATGATGAATAAGGACTTTCAGGGAAACGGAATCGGAACAGAAATCATTGAGGAATGCGAAACATCCCTACGCGGCAACGGCTATTTGTATATCCGGCTCGGCTTTGCAAAGGGAAATCCGCAGAGTGAGGCGTTCTGGTTAAAAAACGGATTCCGGAGAACCGGTGTTGAGGATGTACAGGAGAGATATACGGTTGTGGTGATGGAAAAGGACATTTTTATTCCTAAAGTGATAAGGGATTTTCTCGGTGATGAGCCATATAGCAGAAATACTACGGGAATGTCGGGTTCGGAAGTGCTTATTTTTCAAAAATATGTCCTGAAAATTCAGCCGCGGACGATAGAGACCGACAATGAGGACGTGGTCGTGAAGTGGCTCGGAGGAAGAGTGCCGGTCCCGGAAATATTGATGTACCATGTGGAAAACGGGACAGCCTATACCCTGATGAGCAGGTTGGATGGAAAAATGCTTTGTGATGAAGAGTTCCTGACTTCGCCACAACGGTTAATCAGATTGGCTGCGGATATGCTCAGAATGCTTTGGGCAGTGGATGTGACCGCTTGCCCGCTGAGGGCGAGCAGACTGGATGAGCGACTGAAGGCGGCACGCTTTAATGTGGAAAATCATCTGGTGGATTTAGAGAATGTGGAACCGGAAACCTTTGGCCAGGGCGGTTTTAAAGACCCGGAGGAATTGCTTGCTTGGCTGGAGCAGAACCGTCCGAAAGAGGATATTGTTCTTACGCATGGAGATTTCTGTCTGCCGAATCTGTTTGTCAAGGAGGACAAAATTTGTGGCTTCATTGACCTTGGGAAGATGGGGCCTGCTGACAGATGGCAGGACATCGCAATCGCACTGCGCAGTTTGAAAAGCAATTTCTCAGGAGAATACAATGGAGGAAAAGCGTATTTCCAGTTTGAGCCATATATGCTGCTGGACGAACTGGGGATTGAGATGGATGAGGAGAAGAACAGATATTATAGGCTGTTGGATGAGTTGTTTTAGGAAATGTAGATTCATTTGATGGATATTGATTACCGAAAATGTTGACATATTACCGAAAATGTTGTATTATGTGGATGACGGAACTGGAAACACACAAAAACAATTATGGAGGTATGATATGTTTATCGAGGAACGGCATAAGGAGATTCTTGAAAAGCTGCGGCAGGATGGGAAGGTAACAATCGCTGAAATAACCCAAAAGTACGGTATATCTGACGAATCGGCACGCAGGGATTTGCGCCTGCTTGAGAAGCAGGGAATGTGTAAAAGAACTCATGGAGGCGCGATTACGGCGAGCCAGGTCAGCGTCAGACCTCCGGCAGACCGAAATTTTGAGAAAATGCCCGTTCATGATAATTATCGGGAAATTTCCCGGATGGCAGCAGGTATGGTTCACAAGAACGACATTATTTATCTTACAGGGGGCTCATTTGGATATATTATGCTGTCATATCTGCCGAAAGAGATTCCTTATACGGTGGTCGTGAATTCGGTTGATATAGGCAGAGAATTGAGAAGCTTTGACAATGTGGATGTCTATCTGGTAGGTGGCAAAATGCGGCAGAGCGGTTCTGTGGTGGACAGTCTTGCAAATGATTTTGTCAGCCGACTTCACTTTGATCTGAGTTTTATTACGGGAGCCGGGCTGACTGCGGATTTCGGTCTGTCTAATGGCACCGATGAGACAGCAGCATTTCAGAGAACGGTGATTAAGAACAGCAGAAAAAAATGCTTACTGCTTCCCGGAGCGAAAATTGGCGTGGATTCTTTTGTGAAGGTCTGCGATGTGGAAACCTTCGACTGCTTGATCACAGACTGGGACTGTGTGGATGACCAGCTTGCCGCCATCGGCGAAAAGGGTGTGGAGGTCATCGTGGCAGAAAAGAAAAACGGAACAGTGGCGGATTGAATCCAATGCCACTGTGCGGCAGACAGCCAAGGCACGCTTAAATAAAAAAATGTGTATTGCTATAAAAACATATATTGCATATAATAGGACTAGAAAGGGAGTGATACCATGACACCATTAGCAGCAGTAGACACGACAGTAAATAATCGCACATATGATTATACGGAGAAGGATGCTTTCGATGCACTTTATCAGGAATTGGCAAAAGGAGTGCAGAGCATGAAAAATGGTGAGGTATACACCATCGAAGAAGCGTGGGAGGAAATCGACAAGATTTAGTATATGGATAAACCTAAAGAATATAAAATTGTCTTGTCGAAGGACGCTTTGCAAGATATTAAAAATACGAAGACTTATATATTGCAGACTTTTATGTATAGGGAATATGCAGAAAATTTTTCCAAGAAAATAAAGGCTGCAATCAAAGCATTGGATCCTTTTGCGGAGGGATACGAAAAAACAGGATACGTCATTGAGGGATTAGAAATTTATTACAAGCCATACAGTACATATTTGATTTTCTTCGTTGTTGAAAATACAACGGTAACAGTTATCAGAGTATTGAAGGATAGAATGTATTGGCAGGCTATTATCAAACGAATGAAAAAACAAAATTAGCAATTCATTGCATACCCCTTGGGAATCTTTCATACATTGTAAAAAGGATTCTTGCGGGGTATTCTTTTGAAGGATTACATTGAAGAGCGTGCTATCGGCATTGCGAATTATATCATTGAATCCAATGCCACTGTGCGGCAGACAGCCAAGGTATTTGGGGTGTCGAAAAGCACTGTACATATGGTTGTAACAATGTAGAACGGTGCGGAGGCAGGGTGATTTGGGTAATTGAATAGGGGAATGTCAGAGCACTCTCGGGTAGAAACTTGAGGGTGTTTTTGGTATAATGAGAAATGTAACGTTACAGTATGCCCAAGGTATAGAAAGATTTATATATTAACGAGAATAAAGAAATACAACATATAGAGGGAAAGATGGCAAATATGAGAGTATCAAAAATTGCAGAAGCAGATTTGACTAATGACATAATTGATAGAATATTATTCGAGAATTTGAACGATACTGGAGAAAAAGTTGATTGTATTATTGTTTTAGGGAGTATAAAAGCTGCCAAGTACAGAGTTCCAGTGGCGGCAAATGCCTATAATACAGGTAGAGCCAATAAAGTAATGTTATGTGGAGGCGCTTTAAGAGAGTTTGCGGAAGGAAAAATGACGGAAGCGCAACATATGAAAAACAAAGCTTTGCAATTAGGTATTCCTGAAACAAATATAATTGTAGAAAATATATCGCAAAATACAATTGAGAATATTCTATGTGCAATGATGGAGTTGCAGAGAGTATTTTGGCTAAACCGAGTGAGTAAGGTATTGATGGTAACGACAACATATCATATGAGACGAAGTTTGGCTCTCGCAAGATACCTATTCCCAGAACACATTGAGATAATTCCGTGTCCCGCTGATGATGAAAATACAAGGCGAGATAATTGGATGAATACATCGGAAGGTATCGAAAGAGCAAGGGGAGAAGTATTAAATATCCTTAGGTGTGTCGAAAATAGAGTTATTCCGGATTTTGAAATTTAATTGGTGGTTAAGGAGATACGCTGATGAAGCGAATCGAATTGATTGAGGTAAATTCTGAATGCGCAGATGACATATGGAAATTTCGTCAAGAGATATTAGCGTTTGATGCGGAAAGCGAAGACCAGTTTGCAGGGTGTATGCTGCTTGATTCAAGTAAGTCTGCGGAAGAATGGATAAAGACATAATGGAAATGTGAGAAAAAGCGAGTTAACAAGAGAAAAACAAAGATTATTATGGGAGGTGCTTTGAATGTATATTATTGACGATGTATGTTACGCAGGAGAGAAAACACAGAATATCAAAATAAAAGAAGCAAAGGTTTTACGCGGGGGTATGTTATTGCTCACATTTTCTACGGGAGAGCAAAGACTTTTTGACACAACTCTGCTGAAGGACTCTGCGTTTAGCCCATTGAAGGATGAAAAGGTATTAGAAGATTTTAATATTTTTCATGGCGTTATGACATGGATGAACGGAGACATTGATATTGCTCCGGAGACTATGTATGCCGACAGTTATCCATATACAGCCAGAAATGTAAGTGCGGCAGTAGGATAATAATGTTTTCAAATAGGACAGGGCAGTAACAATATAGAACGAAGTATGAAGAATTAAATAGAATGGAAGCAAGAGCACTCTCGGGTAGATATCAGGGAGTGCTTTTAGCATAATGAGGAAAAAAGTGTTGACAAGGCTGTTTATTCCGAATAAACTGTAATTGTTTATTGAAAATAAACAGGAGGAAAACATACATGGGAGATTCAAAAATTGGGGTAGTGGAAACGCGTTTTGCTGAGATAATCTGGAGGAATGAACCGATAGGCTCCAGAGAGTTGGCGGAAATATGCAGTAAAGAACTGAATTGGAAAAGACCGACGACATATAATGTCCTTCGGAAGCTGTGTGACAAAGGGATTTTTCAGAATGTAAACGGAATTGTTTCCTCCGTGCTTTCCAGAGATGAATTTTTTGGAATGCAAGGTGAAGAATTTGTGGAGGAGGCTTTTCAGGGATCATTGCCTGCATTTGTGGCGGCATTTACTTCCAGAAAAAAGCTATCGGAAGCGGAAATCAAAGAACTGATTTCCATCATTCAGGAAAAGAAGGAGAAATAGGGTATGTTGGAGAAAGTTGGTTCCATGATTGTGAATCAGGTCGCTTTCCGGATTTTGAATATGAGTATTGCCGCCGGCATCATCATTATTATCGTGATGCTTGTACGTCTCCTGTTAAAAAGAGCCCCCAAGACTTTTTCCTACGCATTGTGGGGAATCGTGTTGTTCAGACTTCTGTGTCCGTTTTCGTTTTCTTCAACGCTTTCGGTTTTCAACTTGTTGAATACAGCAGACAGGAATGCGGGAGAGATCACCTTTGTATCAGAAGAGCAGTTTACGGTCATGCAAGAGGATAATCAGGCTCAGAATCAAACAACGGATGTAACGCCTCATATTCCGGAATACATTTCTGACGGACAAAATGATCCAGCGGGAGAAGCAGCCGGAAATTCTGTGAGGGAAAGCATTGGGGGCGTCCCTGATGCCGCTGCGCCGGACAGTACCGATCATGGTTCAAAACATATGGAGGAAACCGTTTCCGGCACCCGTATGGCAAAATGGACGGATTTCCTTTGCCTTATATGGTTTCTGGGAATGGTGACACTTTTTTCTGTCAATGTGCTGCGTTTGCTTCGTTTGCGGAAGAAGCTGTCTGTTTCGCTGAAGCTCCGGGAAAATATCTATTTGTGTGATGAAATTCAGACACCCTTATGCCTTGGAATGATAAGACCGAAAATATATCTTCCGTCTACTCTTGGCGAGGAGGAGACGGAATATGTCATTTTGCATGAGAAACATCATATCGCCAGATGCGACCATATTGTAAAGGTACTGGCATTTCTTGCATTGTGCATTCATTGGTTCAATCCCCTTGTGTGGGCAGCTTTTATTCTGGCAGGACAGGATATGGAAATGAGCTGTGACGAGGCGGTTATGCGGAAACTGGATGTGGATATCCGCGCCCAATATGCAGCATCTTTACTCCGGCTTGCCACGGGAAGAAATGTTTTTGCCTCCTCCGCACTGCCCTTTGGAGAAGGAAACCCGGGACAACGGATAAAGAATATTATGAATTATAAAAAGCCCGTATTTTGGGTGGTTATTTTGTTAGTCATAGGATGCCTTATGGTTTCGGTCACTTTACTTTCCAATCCTGTTACAAAAGAAAGTACAGATTCTTTGGAGAATGGAAATGTCAGTGGGGAAGATGAATTGAGTCAGGCGCCTGACAGCCGGAACGAAACTGATGCATCAGAAGTGACAGAATTGGAGGAGGTATCAACGGATCAGCTTCATCCGGAATATGAGAGATTGATTCGTCTGGCAGAGGAGGCATTGCAGGATCCTATAAAGGCGCAGGAAAACTATGAGCAATATACCGATGCCGAGGGAAATGATCTCTTTTCATCGGAATTTACTGTTAAAAATGATGATCCCAATCAGGAATTGGGATATTTGGTACAGGACATCAATGGGGATGGAATAAAAGAATTGATGTTTGGTGTAAATTACACCGGTGAAAATGACACTATGTATCATGTGATATTTGACCTTTATACCCTGAAGGATGACCAGCTGGTTCATGTGTTTGATGGATGGTGGAGAAATCGCTATTACCTGACGAAAGAAGGGAATTTTATTAATGAGTGGAGCAGTTCTTCTGATGAACACGGTTCTGTTATCTACCGGTTTGACGGAGAAAAACTGGACTCGGGGGAGGAAATACAAGAGAAGGATTCAGACAATTATTCCAAGGTATTGACTTATTTTATTCCCTTTGGAGCAGAATGGGAGGAACTGGATGACATAGACGGAAACGGACAGCCGGAGTATGTGGTGTATTACGATGCGGAGGAGTATAAACATACCAAATTTGTTTATGTATTTAATCTGGAAAAAATATATCAGCATGAAGATCTTATCTATGTAGATTTTGCGGATGCAAGGTATGTCGATCTGGATCACGATGGAGAGAACGAAGTGGTGATGCGGATGCAGCCCCGTGTAAATTCCGCAGGTTTAATGGAATATGCCGTTATCAAAGACAGGGGAGGCAAATGGGAGAAGCTGGAAATGTATCAGGGAGAAACGATTCTGGACAATTCCTTTCCTATCTCGGTTGTAAAAGGTGCCGGCCGTTTTGAAGCAAAAATTTCTGTCCGGGGACTTGATAAAGAAACGGTAATCAATATTGAAAATATTTATGATTATTGGGAAAAGATGTCTGAAGATGCAGCCGAAATCTCGTCGTGGGGACGGGAAATGAAAAATCGCTATGAGTGGGAATTTTCCGGTTTGAGTGAAAACGCGGCCTGCGCATCTACGGCAGATTGGGGAATCTGGGACATTAAGTATGGAACCTATCAGGGTCAGACCTGCCTGATTGCAGAACAGGGAATTGACGGATATAGCAAACATGATTTCTGGGGATGTGTATTTGTCTATTTTGACTATGACAGGAACGGGAAGATCAGGATTCTTGATTTCACATATATCCCCTATGAAGAAGAATATATCAGCTCGTCCATGGAAGAACAGATAGAGGTTTTTGCTTCGCAATGGGATGAACTGCATGCGTCAGCCGATTATGAGGAACCCGCCCATGAACAGTTTGCCCTGGTAGATTTCAACCATGACGGCATATTGGAATTGTTGGTCGCGGAGCAGACAGGAACAGGACATTATACCTATACCGGAATTTATCAGGTGAGAGACGGTCAAATCAAGGAAGTAAAGAATAACACGATGTATGACGGCTCTGAACCGGATTTGATTTCGTCGTGGCTGGATATGTACAGAGACGCAGCTACAGGCTTGGAATACTATGTAGCGCAGGATGATTTGCGGATAGAACCAAGGGAATACTATCAGACCTACGGCGGGATTTATTTATCAGAGGATGGAACTGCTCTTGAAAATGAATTGATAGGAAGAGAGCATATTTTCTACGAACCGGAGAAACACGAGTACTTTGACGCAGGCAATAACTCTTTGACAAAAAGTGCCTTTGAGAATCTTCTCCGGAGCTATTATGAGAATAAGGGCTACGAGCACAAAAAGGTATTTTTTACATGGACTGAGAAGAAAAAGACATCAGAATACGATGCAATATATATTATCAAAACTGCGTTGCTTGATTCCTATCAGGGATTTAAAGAGGTAGATGGGGATGTGGACTGGGGAAATCTTTCGGCAGACATCAGATTTGATCCGGATTCAAGGAAAGTTTATTTCTCGTGCCGGGGCATAGAAGCTGTGGATGGTTTTGAGATTATGCCATACTGGGAGCATATTCTGAATACTGCCTCTGCGGAGGACTCAGAGGATTCCTTATATCATCGTTATGCTGCCCTTCTGAGAGGAAATATAGGCATTGATGAATACCCGGGGCATTTTTATTCGGATCAATGGGATATTCAGTCCCAGGGATCACATTTTGTGGCGGAAAAAGATGTCTATGGTTTTCAGCCTGCTACCGATTATTGGGGAAAGCTTCAGGTGACCTTTGCCTTATCCGGTCAGAAGAACATTATTGTGCAAAACTTAAAATTTGTACCCTCGGAGGAGATGAATCGTCTTTCTGGAAAATATTTCGGAGAAACCTATATGGAGTCTTACCAGGAGATTATCAATGCCTATAAGACATTTGCAGAGAAAATAAAGCAAGATCAGGATATGATAGCCGCATATCGGGCGGTGGGTTCCTCCTATATCTGTGAGGAATATGCAGCGGCAATCAATGGAGGTACACCGGTTTATCTTGTGCAGGATATGAATCAGGACGGAGTGCCGGAACTCTTTATCGGGATTCGCAGCAGTCAGGGCAGCGCCAACATTTATGATGCTTACACATGGGGCGATGGAAGCTCCTATCAGTTGCTGAGAGGAATCGGCTATCGGAACGGAACCTGCGTGCTTTGTGAGAATGGACTGATTAAGAATGTTTCATCCGGTGATCCTGATGCCTATCAGATACGCTATCAGAAGCTTCCGCCCCAAAGTATGACATTGGAAACTGTGGAAACTCTTAATTGCTCTCCGAAAGAAAATTGGGATTCCTACCAATATGAATATCAGGGCGAAATCGTTTCGGAAGAGGAAGCAAATAAGATCATCGAGAGACATCGGGAGCTGGAACTGCAATTTACTGATATGTGACTATTAAAAATTCATTGCATACCCCTCGGGAATCTTTCATACATTGTAAAAAAGATTCTTGAGGGGTATTCTTTTGAAGGATTACATTGAAGAGCGTGCTATCAGCATTGCGAATTATATCATTGAATCCAATGCCACTGTGCGGCAGACAGCCAAGGCGTTTGGGGTGTCAAAAAGCACTGTACATAAGGATGTCACAGACCGGCTCATGCAGATCGATCCGACGCTTGCCAAGCAGGCGCGGCAGGG
>OIZA01000261.1_pt1 | contig 30425 bp, 25 predicted proteins | sample 1588381 | NCBI WGS metagenome assembly OIZA01 (sample SAMN03283277) | human gut metagenome | biome: human-associated habitat; material: feces | host: Homo sapiens | place: Peru | collected 2012 | reverse complement strand
CTCCGGGAGTTCGTCCGGTTTAGAAAAATATTTATTTCACTAACTTTCTATTTACCATATCTTCTCCGCCACCAACTCTGCCCACGCTACAGCAAATCCTGCTCTGTGGGCGACCCGTTGGGAGGCAATGTGTGACATGCTGGTGCCGTAATAGGGAATGGCACCCTGGGCGATGATGTCCTGCGCGAGAATCCTTACCAGAGTAGAACCCACATGCGCTCCCTCGGCATGGGAATCCACATTGATACCAATCTGCCAGAACAGAGGACTGTCAGCACTGGCACCGGCCATCCCAAGGATCTTGCCGTCTTTTACCGCGGCGATACCCAGAACATCAGGGGCATCGGGATCGAAGGCAAAAGCCTCATCAAAGCGGCTGTCCCCTCGAAATTTCAGAATAGCATTCTGATCATATCGTACCAGGTCGAAAGCAGGAGCCTCAGACAATTCCGGGGAAGAAATGGAAGAAGAGAGAGCAGCTTCCGGCAGAAAAAACGGATGCGCCTGTGCAACACGGAAGTGAAACGGCAGCAGTAGTTCCTCTATTTCCCAAAGTTTTTTTACATCGAAGAACCATTCTCCGGTCGTATCAGCATAACGCTTTCTGCATTCTGCAACAATTTTCTCGGAACCGGTAAATAATAATTTCCCATTAATGACAGCAATTTTTAAGCCACAGACAGTCCCCTCCTGAAAACGACGGCGCCCTTCCTGCGGAATATAAATCGAAAAATGGTTCTTTGAATCAGCTACATCAGCGGGACTACAACAATAATCCAACGCCAACTGGCGGGCCAACTCTTTTTGATACATAGGCGTCGGAGCTCCTTTCATAATGGATGGACTACATCGGACGATTTGGGTGCGCAAAACAGCATTGCATGCCAAGGTTCAGAAATCCTGCGGCTCCCAACCCTTCATCACCCGTTCCACGGTATACTCCGCTGCTTCCTCCTCCGTCAGCTGGTGGGAGAAGTCGGCGCGGGTGGCGGGGGAGGCGCCGGGACCGTAGGAGTTGTATTCTCCGTAGTAGAAATGGTCATGGGGCTTTTTCCAGTCCTGCCAGCCGGCGGGATGGATATGCTCCCCCAGTTCACAGTGTAGGAATACGGTCTTCGCCCATTCTCTCCAGGGGCGTCCCAGATAAATGGAATGGGGCGGACAGTCACTCTCTAATTTGCATTCGTGGAACACATAGCCGTAAGGCTCCTCCTGCGGGGTGGAGGCAGCTGTCACATAGCCGTAGATCACCTCGGAATCCGGGCTTTCCGGCGGAATGCGGTCTCCGGGAAGCTTGGAGAAGATCGTGCAATGTTCAAACCAGGCGATTCCGCTGCCGAAGATAAAGTCCACATCTCCCCGAATAAAACAATTTTCATAATAATGCCGTCCCATAGTCCGGAGCCGGAATTCTCCGGGGCCTTTGAAACCGCCGGGCTGTGCTTCCTTTAACGGCAGGGGCGCATCGAAGATCGTATCCTGACTGCCCAGGAACCGACAATCATAGAAGGCATTGCGGTCACCGTCCACATAGACTGCCAGCGCCTGTCCCACGGTATGGCCGAAGCCGGAATCGTTCTGGAAAGTCAGATGTTTTGCGGTAAAATCATGGGTGTCGATCCGGACGGAAGCGGTGCGGAAGGTTCCGCGCTTATCCCCCTCCGGCATGAGATCAAAGGCCGCATCCCCATACACAAGAACTGTATCTTCACAGCCTACACCTTCCAGGGTCACATTCGGTCTGGTGATGACTAGTTTTTCCCGATAGATTCCCTTGCCGATATGCAGGATCACCGGAGCAAGCTCCGAAACGGGAGCGGGAAACTGTTTTTCTGTCGTCTCCGTATTCTCCCCCAGAGAGTCCAGCGCCTCGCCAATGGTGGCAAAAGAAGTGCCTGGAATCATTTCTCCAGGCATATTTACATACAAATGTATAATATCAGACATAAATAAAATACCTATACCTTTCCGTAACCTGCAAGCTTTCACGTACTTTAGCACGGTATACCTTAGTACGGTGTACTTTAATACACTGCGCAGGCACAAATTGCGTGTGAAAAATCAAAGCAGCTTTTCAATCTCCAGATACGGCTGATCTGCCAGATTGATATACTCCCCGCCACATTGTACCACCGGGCGGGACAGCTTTTCCTTATTGATGTAAATGATGGTACCCTTCCGGCCGTCACTTAACAGACAGCGATTCTGCAGGCAGGAATTCACCACATTTTTCAGAAAAGGAAGCAGGATGGAAACATCGTATTTCTGGAAGCCCTCTGCCTCGAACATTTCAATGACACGGAACGGGCATAAGGGTCCGCGATAACAGCGGGCCGCCGTCATGGCATCGTAGACATCCGCAATCGCTACCATCCGTGCATACGGATCGATCTGATTCCCTTTTAATTTCAGAGGGTAACCGCTGCCGTCGTTGCGCTCGTGGTGCATAAGAGCCGCATTTTTTACATGCTCGTCCACATCCTGTGACTGCAATAACTCATATCCCAGCGTCGGATGCGTTTTCACCGTGGCAAACTCTTCTTCAGACAGTTTTCCGGGCTTGGCAATGATGGAATATGGGATCATCATTTTGCCGATGTCGTGGAACAGACCACAGGCAGTAGCCAGCTCGACCTCTTCCTGGGGAAGCTTCAGCCAGCCCGCCAGAATATTGCAGATCAGTGCTACATTCAGGCTGTGGGTATAGGTGGAATCGTCGTATTCCCGGATATTCTGTAACATATCCAGAAGACTGATATTGCCGGAATGGTTCGCTACGATCGCCAGTGTATTCTGCAGCAGAGTCTTCACATCCAGTTCGGTATTCTTCTGAACCACCAGATTCATATTTTCCCGGAAAAGCTCCACTTCGTTCTCAAATTCTTCCTTGAACAGCTGGAATTCCGGAGAACTTTTGATGCGTTCATAATGAGAGGTTTCCGTTTCGAAAGGCTCCTTCGGAGGATCCAGCTCCGGGAGAATATCTTCGGCATAGATCGTGAGAATGCCGTACAGATCCAGTTTGGTGATGAGCTTGTCCGTGAGGACCGTGCCCTTGGGGACGACAAGTTCATGCTCCAGATCGTAGACATCCTCGGCCGTGATCATTCCGGGAATCAGTTGTGTGATCGATAGTCTTTTCATGGATTCGGTACTCCTTGATATCTTTTGTAACCGTTCGTCAGGGACGCTGCCACGTCCTGCAAATATTGCCGGCCACCTCCTGAAAATATGGAAAACTGCCGGATATACGCCAATAGTTACATGACTGTGGATGATTAATTTAATTATAATAACTTTTCTTTTCGCTGTCAATTTTCGCAGGTGGAAACCGGGCGGCGTACTGTTCATAAAATTTTTACAGTCTTTTCACGGCTCCACAGGCATAGAAAGGTTGAAACATAGAGGAAAATCTGCTACAATAAGCTTTGAATTATGCGAAGACCCGCCGACTTTTTACTGTCGAGGGGGTGCGGAAACGAGGAAAAAATGAACGTTATTGAAAAGATATTTGGCACGCACAGTTCCAGAGAACTGAAGCGTATTGAGCCCCTGGTGGACAAGATCGAGGCACTCCGTCCTACAATGCAGGCACTTTCCGATGAGGAGCTGCGCGGCAAGACCGAGGAGTACAAGAAGCGTCTCACTGAGGGAGAGACTCTGGATGATCTGCTTCCGGAGGCTTATGCAACCGTAAGAGAGGCTGCAAAACGTGTTCTGAACATGGAGCACTACAGAGTACAGCTGATCGGTGGTATTATCCTGCATCAGGGACGTATCGCAGAGATGCGTACCGGTGAAGGTAAGACGCTGGTGTCCACCCTTCCCGCATATCTGAATGCCCTGGAAGGCAAGGGTGTCCATGTCGTTACCGTCAATGACTATCTGGCAAAGCGTGATGCGGAGTGGATGGGGCAGGTACATGAATTCCTGGGCCTGAAGGTCGGCGTGGTATTGAACAGCATGACCTCCGAGGAGAGACAGGCAGCCTACAAGTGTGACATCACTTATGTGACCAACAACGAACTGGGATTTGATTATCTGCGTGATAACATGGTCATCTACAAGGAACAGCTGGTTCTGCGGGGACTGCACTATGCCATCATCGATGAGGTGGACTCCGTACTGATCGATGAAGCGAGAACCCCGCTGATCATTTCCGGACAGAGCGGCAAATCTACCGCTTTATATGAAATGTGCGATCTGCTGGCACGCCAGATGAAGCGTGGTGACGATGTACAGGAACTGACCAAGATGGATGCCATCATGGGTGTGGTACAGGAAGAGACCGGAGACTTCGTAGTCAACGAGAAGGATAAGATCATCAACCTGACTGCCGCAGGTATGGAAAAGGTAGAGAGATTCTTCCATATTGATAACTTTGCGGATCCCGAGAACCTGGAGATCCAGCACAACATCATACTGGCACTGCGCGCACACAATCTGATGTTCCGCGATAAGGATTATGTGGTAAAGGATGATCAGGTGCTGATCGTCGATGAGTTTACCGGACGTATCATGCCGGGACGTCGTTATTCCGACGGCCTGCATCAGGCCATCGAGGCAAAAGAGCATGTAAAGGTTAAGAGAGAAAGTAAGACGCTGGCGTCCATTACGTTCCAGAATTTCTTCAACCTGTTTGATAAAAAGTCCGGTATGACCGGTACGGCCCTCACCGAGGAGACCGAGTTCCGTGAGATCTACGGCATGGACGTTGTAGTAATCCCCACGAACCGCCCCGTCATCCGTAAGGATCTGCAGGATGCCGTATACAAAACGAAAAAAGAGAAGCTGAACGCTATCGTGAATGCGGTAGAGGAAGCTCATGCTACCGGCCAGCCCGTACTGGTAGGTACCATTACCATCGAAGCCAGTGAGGAACTGAGCAGAATGCTGACAAAGCGCGGCATCCAGCACAAAGTCCTGAATGCAAAATTCCATGAACTGGAAGCAGAGATCGTAGCAGATGCCGGTGTACACGGTGCCGTGACCATCGCCACCAACATGGCAGGCCGTGGTACGGATATCAAGCTGGATGACGAGGCAAAGGCAGCCGGAGGTCTGAAGATCATCGGTACCGAGCGTCACGAGTCCAGACGTATCGATAACCAGCTGCGTGGACGTTCCGGACGTCAGGGAGATCCCGGTGAATCCAAGTTCTACATCTCACTGGAGGACGATCTGATGAGACTGTTCGGTTCCGAGCGCCTGATCAGCATGTTCAATACCCTGGGTATCCCCGAGGGACAGGAGATCGAGCATAAGGCGCTGACCAACGCCATCGAATCCGCCCAGAAGAAGATTGAGAGCAACAACTACGGTATCCGTAAGAATCTGTTAGAGTATGACCGTGTCATGAGCGAGCAGAGAGAGATCATCTACGAGGAGCGTCTGCGGGTACTGAACGGCGAAAGCATGCGTGACGTGATCTACAAGATGATCACCGATATTACCGAGAACTGCGTAGATATCTGCATCAATGACGATGCGGATGTATCCGAGTGGGATTTCAATGAGTTGAATACCCTGCTCATTCCTACGATTCCTTTACAGCCTCTGACACCGGAGCGCGTGAAGAAGCCCAAGAAGAACAGCTTAAAGCAGCAGTTAAAGGAAGAAGCTGTGAAGCTGTACGAAGCAAAAGAAGCTGAGTTCCCCGAACCCGAAGCTATCCGTGAGCTGGAGCGTGTGGTTCTGCTGAAGGTCATTGATCGTAAGTGGATGGATCACATCGACGACATGGAGCAGCTGCGTCAGGGCGTAGGCTTACAGGCTTACGGACAGAGAGATCCTCTGGTAGAGTACAAGATGAGCGGCTACGAGATGTTCGATGAGATGACCCAGAATATCCGGGAAGAGACCGTAAGACTTCTGTTCCATATCAGGATCGAACAGAAGGTAGAGCGTGAGCAGCAGGCACAGATCACCGGTACGAACAAGGATGATTCCTTACAGAAGGGACCGGTAAAGCGTGAAAATGCAAAGGTATATCCCAATGATCCCTGCCCCTGCGGAAGCGGCAAAAAGTACAAGAACTGCTGTGGCCGGAAAGCGTAAAGGAAACGGAAAACAACGGCCTGTGGAACCGCGTCGCCGGTGATGACCGCCAACGGCGCGGAATGGAAGGAAAAATATAAATAAGAAAGTGGGTGACGTTAAGTGGTTGAATTAGATCAGATGAAGACAGAAATTCTGTCCTACGAAACACCTTTAGCGGAAGTGAGGGATTCACTTTGACCTTGCTAATAAGGCAAAGAGAATCGAAGAAATGGAACGTGAGATGGAAGCCCCCGGTTTCTGGGATGACCCAGAGCGTTCCAACCAGAAAATGAAAGAACTGAAGAACCTGAAAGATACGGTGGGAGAGTGCGATAAGCTCTCCACACAGTATGATGACATTCTGACCCTGATTGATATGGGATATGAGGAGAACGATGAATCTCTGATCCCAGAGATCCGCGGGGAACTGGATGATTTTATTAAAGAGTTCGACGAACTCCGGATCGGTACTTTGTTGTCCGGAGAATATGACAAAAACAATGCGATCTTAAAGCTCAATGCCGGTGCCGGCGGTACCGAGAGCTGCGACTGGTGCGGTATGCTGTATCGTATGTATACCCGCTGGGCGGAGCGTAAAGGCTTTACCATCGAAGTGCTGGACTATCTGGACGGTGATGAGGCCGGAATCAAGTCCGTGACTTTCCAGGTCAATGGGCTGAATGCCTACGGCTACCTGAAATCCGAGAAGGGAGTACACCGTCTGGTACGTATTTCCCCGTTCAATGCCCAGGGCAAGCGTCAGACCTCCTTCGTATCGCTGGATGTTATGCCGGATATCGAGGAAGATCTGGATGTGGAGATCGACGAGAAGGATCTGCGGATCGATACTTACCGAAGCAGCGGAGCCGGTGGTCAGCATATCAACAAGACCTCTTCTGCCATCCGTATCACCCATATCCCTACAGGAACCGTGGTACAGTGTCAGAACGAGCGAAGCCAGTTCCAGAACAAGGATAAGGCAATGCAGATGCTGAAAGCCAAGCTGTATCTGCTGAAGCAGGAAGCCAATGTTGAGAAGCTGTCGGATATCCGCGGCGAAGTCAAGGAGATCGGCTGGGGCAACCAGATCCGTTCCTATGTGCTACAGCCATACACGCTGGTCAAGGATCACCGTACCGAGGTGGAGACCGGTAATGTGGACGCGGTACTGGACGGTGGACTGGATATCTTCATCAACGGCTATCTGAAATGGATCAGCATACAGGGAGATAAGAAGAACACGGAAAATTAATAAAATGACAAAGAAAAACACATTCCGGAATGCAGACAGCGTTCGGAATGTGTTTTATTTTTGCATAACAGAGGAACCCTTTTAATGGTGCTCTCCCTGCATCAGGTCCAGAAAATATAAGGTATGGGTCATATTCATATAGGGAGCAAGCCACAGGGCTCCGATGCCGAAACTCAGCATACATAAGAATCCCATTGGCAGGAAACTCAGCTGTAGGCAGAAAAATTCCCATTTATGTCCTTTCATAATGTGTAAGCTTAACTTCAACAGTTCCGTGGCACTGTACTGGGGAAAGTCAAGTAACAGGTAGTAGGACTGGGAAAGCCCTAATGCTAACGGAATATAGATGCACATACCAACGATCATAAGCACGATGCAGAGGATTGCCATGGTAACGGTATCGTATCCTTTTCCTGCCCGCAGAAGAAAATAGCAGATATCAAACGGAAGGGTACATACTGCATTTAACAGAACCAGTGCTGCGGAGATTGCCAGAGATTTCTTGAACAGATATTTGAAGCCGTAGAATAAATTGGCAATCGTCGCAGGCCTGTTGCAGGCGGAATTCAGGAAGAATAAGGTAATTCCGGTCTGGAACACACCGGTAAAGATCGAGACCAGCGTGGCGCAACCGATCAGGATCAGGTATTCTGTCAACGAAGTATCAGCACTTCCTCCCATAAGTACCCTTACGGTAATGATCGAGGTGAAGATCATATTGATGGTAAAGGAAAGCGAAAATACGATCAGTCCCCGGCAGATGGATAGAAGAATGGCATTGCCGTAACGCCCTCCCATCTGATCCCGGGCTTTATCTTTGAGTGCTGCTCTGGATGGATATTGTATCATAGGAAGCCTCTTTTCTTTTATTTCAAATTTTTATTAAAATTTTCTCAAAAAACCGCATTTTACAGATAAGACTGCCAGAATTCATCGAGACTGACACCGTACATCTGCTGGTACATCTGATCCAGCATGTTCAGATAAGAAGGATCGGTGAATACGGTAACAATACTGCTGATGGTGATGAAGATACCGAGAGCCAGTCCCACACAGGATAGCCAGATCCCGGCCACACACATATTGTTCATGCGCTGTCCCCTTTTCCGGGTAAGTAATGCGAAGAGAATGCCCAGGGCACCGACGGGAATGGACAGAAGTCCTGTACAGCACAGTACCAGGGAGCAGATGCCACAGACCATGGAAGCAATGGAGAAGCCTCTGAAACGCGGGTCGGGCATCTGGTTATTCCCGTTCATTTCGTTATTTTGTTCCTGATTCTGATAATAATCCATAAGAATCCTCATTTCCGGGCGGACAGATAGCTTTTCATGTTTCCGCTCATAAAAGTACTGTACCATTTTTCGGTAGAATAAGCAAATGAAATAAAAATTAAAAGATTGAGAAAACTTCGGATTTCCAGTATAATAGACCCATGCGCAAAACGAAATGGCGACAGGCCATCAGGAGGAACTATGGATATTATACAGAAAATCAAAGAAGAACTTCAGGTAGAAAAATGGCAGGTGGAAGCTGCTGTGAAGCTGATCGATGAGGGGAACACCATTCCCTTTATCTCCCGTTACCGTAAGGAGGTCACCGGATCTCTGAACGATGAGCAGCTGCGTAATCTGGATGAGAGACTGACCTATCTGAGAAGTCTGGAAGATAAAAAAGAACAGGTGCTGAAAAGCATCGAAGAGCAGGGCAAACTCACCGACGAACTGCGGGAGAAGATCCTGGCTGCCCAGACCCTGGTAGTGGTGGAGGATTTATACCGTCCCTATCGTCCCAAGAGAAAGACCCGCGCCAGTATTGCAAAAGAAAAAGGACTGGAGCCTCTGGCAGAATACCTTCTGCGTCAGGACGCATCTGAGCCGGTCCTTATAGAAGCAGCAAAATATGTATCCGAAGAAAAAGAAGTAAAGACGCCGGAGGAAGCGTTGCAGGGAGCGCAGGATATCATTGCCGAGATGATCTCCGACGATGCGGATCACCGTCTCTACATCCGTAACATCACCGTAGAGGAAGGCATCGTGACCAGCTCAGCCAAGGATGAGAAGGCCCAGAGCGTCTATGAGATGTATTACAATTTCGAGGAGCCGGTGAAGAAGATCGCAGGTCACAGAGTACTGGCGCTGAACCGCGGCGAGGCGGAAAAGGTACTGACTGTAAAAGTCAATGCACCGGAAGAGAGGATCCTGCGTTATCTGGAGAAAAAGCTGATCACAAAGGAGAACGAATACATCACACCGGTGATCCGTGCAGCAGTGGAGGACAGCTATGACCGTTTAATAGCACCTGCTATTGAAAGAGAGATTCGCAATGATCTGACGGAAAAAGCAGAGGACGGAGCTATCAATGTCTTTGGTAAGAATCTGGAACAACTGCTGTTACAGCCCCCTATCGCGGGCAAAGTTGTACTGGGCTGGGATCCGGCTTTCCGTACCGGCTGTAAGCTGGCCGTGGTGGATGCCACCGGAAAAGTGCTGGATACAAAAGTAATTTTCCCCACCGCACCTCAGAACAAGGTGGAAGAGTCCAAAGCGGAACTGAAGAAGTTGATTAAGAAATATAATGTAGATTTGATTTCCGTGGGAAACGGTACGGCATCCAGAGAGTCCGAGCAGGTCATTGTGGAACTGCTGAAGGAACTGGACCGTCCGGTACAGTATGTGATCGTCAACGAGGCGGGTGCTTCCGTATATTCTGCAAGTAAACTGGCAACGGAAGAATTCCCCAATTTCGATGTAGGACAGCGAAGTGCTGCATCCATCGCCAGAAGATTACAGGATCCACTGGCAGAACTGGTAAAGATCGATCCCAAATCTATCGGTGTCGGCCAGTATCAGCATGATATGAACCAGAAGAAATTGAGTGATGCTCTGAACGGTGTGGTGGAGGACAGTGTAAACAAGGTCGGTGTGGATCTGAATACTGCTTCCGCGTCCCTTCTGGAATATGTCTCCGGTATTAACAAGACCATTGCGAAAAATATCGTGGATTACAGAGAGAATAACGGGCGTTTTGTAAGCAGAAAGCAGCTGTTGAAGGTACCGAAGCTCGGCCCCAAGGCCTACGAGCAGTGTGCCGGTTTCTTGCGGATCCTGGATGGCAAGAATCCTCTGGATGCTACCAGCGTGCATCCCGAATCCTATGAAGCAGCCGAACAGCTGATGGCGAAGCTGGGACTGACCATGGAGGATATTAAGGAAGCCCAGAAACAGGCAGCGGCGAAGAAGGCCTCCGGCAAGAGCGGAGCACAGAGTTCCGGACAAAACGGCAAAGGTGCAGGTAATGTTGCAAAGAAGCAGGAAACACAGAAGGGTAAGACTGTCCGCGTGCACAATACCAACACTGCTATGGGCAAGGCCCTTGCAGCAGCCATGGGCGGTGTGACCTTTGACAACTCCGCAGAAACCTCTGCAAAGAAAACAGCACCGGCAGCGCAGAATGCATCAAATGATGCAAAAGATATTTCCGGACTGGAAAAGCGCATTAGAAATAAGAAGTTACTGGCAGAGGAACTGGGAATTGGTGAGATCACACTGACAGATATCCTGAAAGAACTGGAGAAGCCGGGCAGAGATCCCAGAGACGATATGCCGAAGCCGATCTTAAGAAGTGATGTTCTGGATATGAAGGATCTGAAACCGGGCATGATCTTAAAGGGAACTGTGCGTAATGTCATTGACTTTGGTGTGTTCGTGGATATCGGTGTCCATCAGGACGGACTGGTGCATATCTCCCAGATCACCGACCGCTATATCAAACACCCGCTGGAAGCAGTCAGCGTCGGTGATGTTGTAGACGTACAGGTATTGACTGTGGATGTGGCGAAGAAGCGTATCGGCCTGACCATGAAGATCCAGAAACAGTAATATTATAACATTAATATTATAATAAGAAGAAAGAGGGATAACACAGGAAAATGTTATTCCTCTTTCTTCTTATAATTATAACCAATAACACCAAACGATACGAAAAGTGAAATAAATCTTTATTATGCCTTATGGCCTGTTTTGATGATAGGACTTAAGGGCTTGTAGATGAGCAGCGTTACGACAGATACCAACGTACCTTTGATCAGATTCATGGGAGCCACGCAGGCTACGACAAAACTTACAATGCTGCCTTCCTTTGCCAGCGGATTGACTTCACTTCCCATGGAAAGGATCGCATCCAGGGGCATTCCGTAGAACTTGGAGAAGGCGGGAAGCAGATATACGGCATTAAATGCGGTACCGAAGATCGTCATGACCAGAGTACCGGCGATGCAGGCGATGACTGCATTTTTCTTCGTTTTCTTGAAAGAATACACAGCGGAAGCGGGAAGAATCAGACTGCATCCCACGACGAAGTTCGCCAGATCTCCGATGAAAGCGGTGGAGGTACCTTTTACGCACAGCTTCAGCAGAATTTTCACAAATTCCATCATGACGCCGGCTACCGGACCGAAAGCGAAGGAACCGACCAGGATGGGCAGTTCGCTGAAGTCCATCTTGTAGAAGCCCGGAGCAAAGAAGATCGGGAAGTCCAGCACATGCAGGATCATGGCGATGGCGGAGAACATACCGATCATGGCCAGCTTTCTGGTGTTGAAGATGGGCTCTGAGATGCCGTTTTTCTTCTGGGCACCCTTCTCCAGCGCTACGGCAACCAGGAAACATCCTACGATAACGGCCAGGAAGATCACCACATAGGCTACATTTTCAGTTACGGTTTGCATTAATTTGTTCATTTCAGAACTCCTTTCCTAAGTAAAAAATGAAGGAAAGTCTTCAAAAAAAGCCCCGGAAGTTAATCTTCCGGGGCATAGGTATCACAAAAAGAGCATAAGTGACACTTCTTCTTTCATCCAGACTGTACTGTTGGTCCCGGATTTGCACCGGATCAGCCGCAGATAGACGATCTGCGGGTCGCGGACTGTAGCTTACGCCTTCACCGCCAGTAGGGAATCACACCCAACCCTGAAGAACTTTACCTTATGCATGGAATATAACACTTTGTGAAATAAAAGTCAATATAGAAAATCTTTAGAATTTTCCCAACATTTTTTTCGGATTTCTCTGCTATAGTACCCTTTATAGGAATAGTAATAAAAATGTGTTGACACTCAAAAGATATTATTGTATTATGCAAATAGTACAATAACACAGACGAGAAAATATAATGGGAGTAGAGGAGAAATGAGTGCATTAGTAGAGATCAAAGACGTGTGCAAGGTCTATAATCCCGGGGAAAATGAGGTCCGGGCGCTGGATCATGTGAGCCTGACCATTGACGAACAGGAATTTGTGGCCATCATCGGACATTCCGGAAGCGGTAAGTCCACGCTCATGAATATGCTGGGCTGTCTGGATGTACCCACCAGCGGCGAATACTGGCTGCATGGGCAGGATGTATCGGCGCTGACGGACGATGAACTGTCTGATATCCGGAATCGGGAGATCGGCTTTATTTTTCAGGGATTTAATCTGATTCCGAATCTGACAGCGGTGGAAAATGTGGAACTTCCGCTGATCTATCGAGGGGTAGCGAAAAGCGTGCGGCAGGAATTGTCCAGAGAGGCTCTGAAAAAAGTCGGCCTGGAACACCGTATGGATCATAAGCCCTCGGAAATGTCCGGTGGCCAGCAGCAGAGAGTGGCTATTGCCAGAGCCATTGCCCAGGCACCGCCGGTGATCCTGGCGGATGAGCCCACAGGTAATCTGGATTCCAATTCCACGAAGGAGATCATGGACATCCTGAAGGGATTACATAGAGAAGGAAGAACGGTCATCCTGATCACCCATGACAATGACATTGCGGCACAGGCAAAGCGGGTGATCAAGATAAAGGACGGCAAGGTGGAATCCGACTCCGGCCGGATTGTCCCTGTAGAGGAACTGCAAACGGCAGGTGCATAGTGTCAAAAATAAATCTTTCACGCACAACGTCATGCCACTGCCCCGTGTATTGTAATTATGAAAAGACAAAAGTATGAAATAGAAAGGATCATGAGGAATCATGGAACAGCAGGAAAAAACAGAACAGGCACTGAGTGCAAAAGAAATCAAGGAAATAAAGAAAGCAGAAAAGAGAAAGCAAAAAGAAACGAAAAAGGAACAGAGGATTAAGAAACCTGGGAAAAAACGTAAAAAAGCACCTGTTATTATTGCGGTTATCGTGATCGTACTGATCGTGATCCGCATGGTAAGCTGTGCCTTTTCCGGCAATGCGGGAGTGATGGTAAGCACGACCACAGCATTCCGAGGAGACATTGAAGAAAATGTCAGCACCAGTGGAAAAGTAGCCAGTGAGGAAAGCAAAGTTCTCTTCGCACCGGTCAGTGGACGATTAAATGAGATCAATGTAGCCGCCGGAGATGCTGTCAAGGCGGGGGACGTTCTGATGACCTATGATATGGATCAGATGGAGGAACGTCTGCAGGAGGCAACGTTACAACAGGATAAGAGCAATGCTTCCTATAACAGTACCATGGCGGAGAACAGCAAGAGCACAGCCAAACTGAACGAGGCCAATACCAATCTGGCGGTACTGGATCAGCAGCTGGCCGACTACAAATCCTATCTGAAGGATCTGCAGGAGAAACTGAGCACCAGCCAGAGAGAGACCCAGAGACAGCTGTCCGAGGAAAGCTACAATTTAAGCAGAAGAGCATCGGATCTGAATAAGGAATTACAGAGCGGTGTAACGGAGGAACGTGCGGCGGAGATCAACAAGGAACTGCAGGATGTCAGCAGCGATCAGGCAAGAAATTCCTATGTGCAGTCCATTGCCAGCGCCAGTGACTATGTAGTGAGCATGCAGAATGAGATTGCCTCCGTGCAGGAACATATCACGGAGTGTGAGAACTATAAGGCGGAGATGCAGAGCCAGAAGGGAAGCAGCGAAGGTGCTATTCTCAATGGATATCAGTCCCAGGCTTATGCGGCGGACAGAGATCTGGCACAGCTTACTTATAAGGAAGCCGAGGAGCAGTATTATTCTGCCAAGAAAGGCATTGTTGCCGATTTTGACGGTATCGTAACGGAATGTACCGGAGTCTCCGGGGCCAGCGTAACGGAAGGTGCACAGCTGATCACTCTGGAAAGCAGTGAAAATGTAAAGGTAACTTTTGATGCTTCCAAGTCCGATGTGGCTAAGCTGGCCATCGGACAGAAAGTGGATGTCAACATTTCCGGCAATAAATACGAGGGCGAGATTGCCAAGATCAACCGCATGGCAACATTGAATGCCTCCAACACCCCCATGGTGGGCGTGGAAGTACATCTGACCAACCCGGATGACAAGATCATCCTGGGACTGGATGCCAAACTGACGGTACATACCAACAGCGCAGAGAATACATTGCTGATCCCGGTAGAGGCTATCAATGCGGACAAGGATGGAGATTTCCTTTATATCATAGAAAACGGTATGATAGTGAGACGGACGGTGACTTGTGGAATTTCATCAGATGAGTATACAGAGATTCTGGAGGGCATTACGGAGGATGATCAGGTAGTCGTGAGCAGCCTTACCGGTGTAAGCCTTGAGGAGGGCATGGCAGTAACAGCTGTGCCTGAACAATAGGAGGCAGACTCATGGCACAAGTATGGGAATATATAAAAATTGCTTTGATGAATATTCGAAGTAATAAAGGGCGTTCTGTGCTGACGATGTTGGGAATCATAATAGGTATCTCTTCGGTGATTATGATCATTTCCATTGGTGATGGTGTAAAAAGCGGAATCAATGGGGAACTGAATGCAATGGCAGGCGGTCAGATCTACATTTACTCCAAGGATAATGATGACGGTCAGGCAGTGGAATTTACAGAGGAAGATATAGATTCCATTCTGGAAAAAGTCCCAAATGTTAAGGCTGTGACACCTTCCTGGTCCTTTGGAGGAAGTGCAGCCGGTCGTAAGGGAACCTTTACTGCTACTGCAACATTTGGAAGAACAGGACTGGAGTATTCCAGCAATGATCCCATTATAAAAGGGCGATATTTCACGGATACAGATTATTACTCTGCAAATAAAGTCTGTGTGATCACAGAGAGCAGTGCAAGAACCTTATTCGGCAATACCAATGTTGTGGGAATGACCTTTGACTTTAGCCTATATGGCGTGACACAAGAGTTTACTATTGTAGGAATTCGAAAAGATAATGCCTCCAAGCTGATGAGCATGATGGGAGGAAATACCGTTGCACTGGAAGCGCCTCTTTCCGTAGTATCAGAAGACTATGGATTTTATGTGACATACAATGATCTGTTGATCGTCAGTGACGGCGCAGAAAATGCATCTCAGGTAGCGCAGGATGTTGTGCGGTTAATGGAGAACCGCCACGACGTCAGAGGTAAGAATCTGATTGGGGTGGAGAATTTTAATGACTATATGAGCCAGATGGATCAGATCTTAAGCTATATCACGATCTTCGTGGTATTTGTGGCAGCCATTTCCCTTCTGGTAGGCGGTATCGGTGTTATGAATATCATGCTGGTATCTGTGACAGAGCGTACCAGAGAGATTGGTATCCGGAAGTCCCTGGGGGCCAGAACCGGATCCATCCTGTTACAGTTCCTGTCAGAATCCGCTATCATTACCCTGCTGGGTGGCCTGATCGGTATTCTGATCGGTGTAGCGGGAGCCTTCGGTATCTGCAGCCTGATTGGATTTACTGCCAAAGTAAGTGTCGGTACGGTGTTGGGAGCCAGCCTGTTCTCCTCCGCAGTAGGTATCTTCTTCGGAATCTATCCGGCGAAAAAAGCGGCAAAACTAAGCCCGATTGAGGCACTGCGACACGAATAATTTCGATAAAAATCAAATCCTAATTAAATAAATATAGAAAAAATAAGAACCGCAGGTGACAGATATTGGAATCCCTGCGGTTCTTTACTTGCTTTTTTATGGGAAAAAAATTATAATGTTTTCTGTAGTATGCAATCCTATGCGCAGACAGCAAAAGCCGGTCAGCGTATCATTATATTATTATAAGGAAAGAACTCATATGGTAGAATTGGATGTGAAGATTACATCGGGGGATTTATATGACTTTTTATTGCGGCACAGCTACAACAGCGTGTCGGGACTTCTGGGAGCGGTGATCGGAGCACTGGGCGTTATCGTAGGTATTTCCAGACAGTACTGGATCTACCTGATCTTTGGCGTGGTGATCCTGCTGTATCTCCCCTGGACACTTTTTATCAAAAGCAAACAGCAGGTGGCAAATAGTCCGGTCTTCAAGGAACCGTTACACTATGTTCTGGATGAGAACGGTATCACGATCTCTCAGGGCGACAGTTCTACCTGCCAGGCCTGGGAGAATTGTCTGAAGGCAGTCTCCACCGGACGCAGCATCATTGTATATACGGCGAAGAATAACGCAACGATCTTCCCCAAAAGCCAGATGCAGGATAAGACAACGGATGTTATTGAAATGATTTCCACCCATATGCCGCCTGCAAAAGTGAAGATCCGTAGCTAGGAAAAGTAACAGCAGCGGACACTACCGTAATAACAGAAAGTGTAGAGAAAATGACAACAGGTGATTCCACAGGTAAACAGAATTATGAAAAAGAGATCATAGAGACCCACAGTGCGGAGGAAACGTTTGCACTGGGCCAGAGGATCGGCAGGGAAGCACTTCCCGGACAGGTCTATACCCTGATCGGAGATCTGGGTGTGGGCAAGACCGTATTTACCCAGGGCGTGGCAGATGGCCTGGGAATTACGGAGCCGGTGAACAGCCCTACTTTTACCATCGTACAGATCTATGAGGAAGGCCGCATGCCTTTTTATCACTTTGATGTCTACCGCATCGGTGATGTGGAGGAGATGGAAGAGATCGGTTATGAAGACTGCTTTTACGGCGAAGGGCTTTGTCTGATCGAGTGGGCGAATCTCATCGAAGAGATCCTGCCGGAACATTACCGACAGGTGACCATAGAAAAGGATCTGGAGAAAGGCTTTGATTACCGCCGGATCACGATTGAGGAGAGGACTACAGTATGAAAATATTAGCTTTGGACAGTTCCGGACTGGTGGCCAGTGCCGCCGTTGTGGAGGATGATGTCCTGATCGCGGAATACACCACAGATTATAAGAAAACACATTCCCAGACCTTATTACCCATGCTGGATGAGATCCGGCAGATGATCGATCTGGATCTTCATACCATTGATGCCATTGCCATTTCCGCAGGGCCCGGCTCCTTTACCGGACTACGGATCGGAGCGGCGACGGCGAAGGGACTGGGACTGGCGCTGAACCTTCCGTTGGTAGAAGTACCAACGCTGGAAGGACTTGCCTTCAATCTCTGGGGAACGGACAAGCTGGTATGCCCCATTATGGATGCCAGAAGGAATCAGGTATATACCGGAATCTATGAGTTCCGTACAACAGAGAATGCAGAGAAGGACAGTAGCGAACAGCAGCTTGTGATGCACAGCATAAAAGAACAGTGTGCCATTGCCGTGGACGAACTGGTGGAAGAGTTAAACCGTCTGGGACGGGAGGTGATCTTCCTGGGAGACGGCGTACCGGTCTACCGGGAACAGATCTTGCAGAAGCTGAAAGTACCCTGTTCCTTTGCTCCGGCGGCCAATAACAGACAGCGGGCTGCCAGTGTGGCTTCTCTGGGCGCTATCTACTATGCCCAGGGGAAGACGGTGACTGCAGCGGAGCATGAACCCGAATATCTGCGGAAAAGTCAGGCAGAGAGGGAACGGGAAGAACAGGAAAAGGCTGCGAAAGAGGCACAGGCATGAAGATAGAAATTCGCCTGTTACAGGACGCGGATATCGAAGAACTGAGCCGGATCGAGGCCGCATCTTTCAGTATGCCCTGGTCGGCAGAGGACTTCCGAGGACTTCTGGACAGGGATTACTGCCTGTATGTGGTGGCGGAAGCGGACGGCCACATTGCAGGCTGCGCCGGACTGACGGACAGCTTTCACGAGGGCAATATCGATAATGTGGTGACGGCACCGGAATATCGCAATCTGGGTGTCGGCAGCAAAATGCTGGAAGAACTGTTGCGACTGGGGGCTGAGAGAGGCATTACGGCATACACACTGGAAGTCCGGGTGAGCAATGCCCCGGCGATCCGCCTGTATGAAAAGTTTGGATTTGTCTCCGAAGGGATCCGCCCGAGATTTTATGAACGCCCCACAGAGGATGCCATGATCATGTGGCGCCGTTAACAAGTATTACCACCACTTTTCCGGCAGATTATCCATTATAATGAAGGATGGAAAAATAACCGATACAGTCAGAAAGGTGGAAGCAGGATGCGAAAAGAAGAAAACGGTAAATTAACACAGGTAAGATGCAACGGCTGCGGCAGAGAATTGAAACTGGAGAAGGAAATTATCCGGGAAGGATATTTTACTGCGGAGGCCCGTTTTGGATATTTCAGCAGGAAAGACGGCACGAGACACAAGTTTGATCTGTGCGAAGACTGCTATGACAAATGGATCCATACCTTTGCTATTCCGGTGGAAGAAGAGCCGGTGACAGAACTTTTATAGGAAGACAGAACAAAAAGATGCCGTGAGAGCGGCAGATTGCGAGGAAAGATGTTAGACGTTTGCTTATTGGGAACCGGAGGAATGATGCCGCTGCCTTACAGGTGGCTGACTTCTCTGATGATGCGCTATAATGGGAAAAGTATTCTGATCGACTGCGGAGAAGGCACACAGATCGCCATGCGGGAAAAGGGCTGGAGCCCCAACCCCATTGATATTATCTGCTTTACCCATTTTCATGCGGATCATATCAGCGGCCTTCCGGGAATGCTTCTGACCATGGGAAATGCGGAGCGCACGGAGCCTCTGCTCCTGATCGGTCCCAAGGGGCTTACGAAAGTGGTGGCTTCCCTGCGGGTGATTGCACCGGAGCTTCCCTTTGAAGTAAAATGCATGGAGATCACGGAGAACACCCAGACCTTTTCTTTCGAAGGTTTCCGGCTGGAGGCCTTCAAAGTCAATCATAATGTACTCTGTTATGGCTACAGCATGGTAATTGACCGTGCTGGTCGATTCGATAAGGACAGAGCTATGGAACAGCAGATCCCCATGAAATTCTGGAGCCGCCTGCAAAAGGGTGAGACACTGGAAGAAGACGGACGGATCTTCACGCCGGATATGGTACTGGGAGCAGAACGCAAGGGGCTGAAGGTGACTTACAGCACCGATACCCGTCCCACCGAAAGCATCCGGCAGAATGCGCAGGGAGCGGATCTGCTGATTCTGGAAGGAATGTACGGTGAGCCGGACAAGCAGTCAAAGGCCAGAGAACATAAGCACATGACCATGTATGAGGCAGCGAAGATCGCCAGAGAAGTAGAGGCACCGAAGCTGTGGCTGACACATTACAGCCCCTCCATGACGAGACCGGAGGAATTCATGGAGGATGTCCGGAAGATTTTCCCGGCAGCGTATGCGGCGAAGGATGGCTGGACCATGGAACTGAACTTTGATGAAGGAGAGTAGGAAAATATGAAGAAAAACAACACGTCTATGATGAAAATTACAATTTTCCTTATCTTTCTCATTGTTCTTGTGGTGGGATATTATTCGTATCTGTCAGGGAAAAGCAGGACGGAGCAGCAGGAGGCAGTCATGTCGGAGGTGGATACGGCTCTTGCCAGAGACCTGAACAACAATTATCCCGCTACCCCCAAGGAAGTGATCAAATACTACAATGATCTGATCAAGTGCTTCTACAATGAAGACTGTACCAATGAGGAACTTCAGGAGCTGGGAAGAAAATCCCTGCAGCTGTTCGATGAGGAACTGCGGGAGAACAACGAAGAAGACACCTATCTGATCCGTTTACAGGGAGAAGTTAAGAATTATAAGGACAATAAGAGAAAAATAACAAGTGTTTCTCTTGCAAACAGCACCAATGTGGACTATTATACGGCCGATGGGTATTCTTTCGCCCGGATCTCCTGTGGTTACGGTATGACGGAGAATGGGAAAAAGACCTCTACCATGCTGGTATATCTGCTGCGTAGGGACGAGAACCGCAAGTGGAGGATCTATGGCTGGGAGACCGCAGACAAGCTGAACGACAGTCTGGAACAGTCGGAGAATAATTAAAGGTAAAGTAGGCAGAAAAATGGCAGAGACAGAAAAACAAAAAGACATTTACATTCTGGGAATCGAGAGTTCCTGTGACGAGACGGCGGCTTCCGTAGTGAAAAACGGCAGAGAAGTACTTTCCAACGTCATTTCCTCACAGATCGCGTTACATACTTTATATGGCGGCGTGGTGCCGGAGATCGCATCCCGCAAGCATATTGAGAAGATCAATCAGGTCATCGAACAGGCGTTGGCAGATGCCCATGTGACACTGGAAGATATTACCGCCATTGCGGTGACTTACGGTCCCGGTCTGGTGGGAGCACTTCTGGTGGGAGTATCCGAGGCCAAGGCTATCAGCTTTGCCACCGGCATTCCTCTGGTAGGCGTACACCACATCGAAGGACATATCAGTGCAAACTTTATAGAGAACAAAGAACTGGAACCGCCTTTTATCTGTCTGGTGGCTTCCGGCGGACATTCTCATCTGGTGGTGGTCAAAGATTACGGAGAGTATGAGATCATCGGCCGGACCAGAGACGATGCAGCGGGAGAAGCTTTTGATAAAGTGGCCCGTGCCATCGGACTGGGATACCCCGGCGGCCCCAAGATCGATAAGGTGTCGAAGGAAGGCAATCCCGATGCCATTCATTTTCCCAGAGCCGCAGTTGCGGAAAATGAGTATGATTTCAGCTTCAGCGGTCTGAAATCCGCTGTACTGAACTATCTGAACGGATGCCAGATGAAGGGAGAAGAGATCAATCAGGCGGATGTGGCGGCTTCTTTCCAGAAAGCGGTGGTAGATGTTCTGGTGAGCCATTCCCTGCATGCGGTGAAGGCCTACGGACTGACCAAATTTGCCATTGCCGGCGGCGTGGCATCCAATTCATCCCTGCGGGCGGCATTTGAGGAAGAATGCGGAAAGCGGAACATTGCATTTTACCATCCCTCTCCCATTTTCTGTACAGATAATGCGGCCATGATCGGTGTGGCGGGATATTACGAATATATCAAGGGCGTCCGCAGCGGTTACGACCTGAATGCGGTACCGAATTTGAAACTGGGCGAACGGTAAGAACCGAAAATAAAAGATTTCAAGGAAAGACAGACGGAATATGATAGACAGAGTAGCACAGGACAGAAATCTGACAGAAGATTATATCACGAAAAAAACAGAAAATGAGGAAGAGATCGACCAGGAGACCCGGGAAAACGGTGGGAAACCAAGATGTACCGCCATTATTCTGGCAGCGGGCAGTGGAAGCCGCATGCAGTCTGCGGTGGCGAAGCAGTTCCTTCCGCTGAAGGGAAAGCCTCTGATCTGGTATGCCTTGCATGCTGTAGAGGAATCCCGGATCATTGATGACTGTATTCTGGTGACCGCAGAGCAGGATATTCCCTATGTCCGGGAAGAAATCGTGCAGAAATACCACTTTACCAAGGTCAATATTATTACCTCCGGGGGAGCAGAGCGGTATCTGTCCGTGGGAAGAGCCCTGCAGCTGATCGCCGATGGGCGACTGAAGGTGCCCAACGAACACGGGTATGTCTTCATCCACGACGGTGCCAGACCTTTTCTGACAGAGAAGATCCTGGAAGATACCTATGCGGAAGCTGTACAATATCAGGCCTGTGTGGCTGCGGTGCAGAGCAAGGATACGGTAAAGATCAGTGACGGAGAGGGATTTGCCCTGTCTACGCCGGATCGCAGAACGGTCTGGAATATCCAGACACCGCAGGTGTTTGAGACTAGCCTGATCCTGCTGGCATATGAGAGACTGCGGAACCGCCTGCCCAAGATGCAGGAACAGGGCATTCAGGTAACGGATGATGCCAGTGTGGTGGAACTGTTTACCGAGGCGAGAGTGAAGCTGGTGGAGGCTTCCTATCAGAATATCAAGATCACGACGCCGGAAGATATGAAAACAGCCGAGGCTTTTCTGGAGGACTAAGTCCTCCGGGGACAGCCCCGGCTTTTTTACATTTCTGCATTTCCGTATTTCTATGGTTCTATTTTTCCCGCATGGCACTGGGGGTTACCCCGTATACCTTCTTAAAAGCACGTCGAAAAGTATTGGAATTATTGTATCCCACAGCAATATACAGTTCATTCAGACTGATATCTGTCTCCTTGATCAGCCTTGCGGCCTCTGTCATACGGATATTCTCCAGATAGGTGGAGAAGTTCACGCCGGTCTTTTCCTTGAACATATGGGAAAAATAACTCTCGGAGATCTGGAATTCATCTGAGATCTTGTTAAGGCCCAAAGAAGGATCCTTATAATTTTCCTTAATGTATTTCTCAATGGTGGCGGATAAGGTGTTGTCATCCTCTTTGTTACCAAAGAGATTACACAGAGACAAGGCCAGATCCTCACATAATTTGAAGGTCAGATGCTCATTAAACCGCTCATCCAATACTTTTACCGCTTCGGGATCCGCATCCTGAGGCAGTGCAAATCTTGCTTTCAGCAGAGTATTACGGATATCGGACAGCAGATATTTCAACAGATTGACCGGCAGGGAACGTTCCTCGATGTTCTCCTGATGGATCAGGTTGAAGAGTTCCAATACCTGCGGGGTGTTGCCTGTGGAGATGAAGTGGATCAGCTTCGTGGAAATCTCCGGCGGGTAATAGAATACATTGGAATCCTTCTTGATGAATTCGTAGGGGAAGAAAATATAGTTCTTCGTCGTATAACTTACCGCCTCGGAAGCCTGCTGGTAGCATTCCCATACATTCATCAGGGAGTCCGTATTACGTCCGATACCGGCAAACAGCCAGATATCGTAGGTGTCCAGCAGATAGTCGTGGAGACGCAGGATACAGTTGTTGATCTTCAGGATCAGATCCTTTTCCTCTGCCTCTGAGCAGTGAAGCAGCACGGAATATGTCCGGTCCGAAGGGCTGAAATAGAACAGCGGGGTACCGAAGAAATTCTCCAGAGCCGTCTCGATGATCTTTTCCAGTTCTTCCACAGACTCTACGCCGCCGGGAAGGGCAGTGTCCGCATTGTCTCCGAAATTATTATAGTAGACGATGTATAACACATTATAATAAGAAGAATCTGCAATTCCCAGATAGTTTTCCATATAGGCCACTTCATCTTCGGAAGTGGCGGTGCCGGATAACAGCTGTCTCACATAAGAGGTACAGATGATGGGGCGCTGGCTGTCCACCACTTCCTGCAGATTTTTCTGTACTTCCACAGCCGTCTGCAATTCCTGGCCCAGCTCAATGATAGGACGTACATTGCGGCGGGAGAAATAATAGACCAGAGAACCGCCCGTCAGTAATGCCAGCAGTGCAAAGAAGAGGAAAAACAGCTGTGTTCCGCCCAATCCTGCAACGGTCTGGTAGGAAGGAAAACTGAAATAATAAGAATAACTGGTGTTATCTGACGTATATTTCCCGATGGTCAGCTGCTGGCCATCCAGAGTAATGTCGGCATAGCCCTTGTCAAAGTCCATGGTCATCAGTTCTTCCAGAGAAAATTCCTCCGAAGGATTGATGGAGAGCACCACAGAGCCGTCTTCTGCAACGGAAAACAGGAACTTTTTGCTGTCCATCTCCACACAGTCGAACAGATCCGCCATTTTATCCTGCTCAAAGATGAAGCAGACTCTGGCGTGAGCATCCATATAATAGAGATCGTCCATATCAATAATATACATATAGTACTTTTCACTGTAATTCGGCATGAATACATCCATGGGAAGGAAGCGGTTCGTGTATTCCGGCTCGGTCATGTAAGAGTACCACAGATCCTTTTCGGAAGCGGGATACTTCTGGATCCAGTTGTAGAATCGTTTGGCGGATATAAAATAGGTAGGATTCAGTACGTAATCCGTCTCCGGGAAGTAGATAAAGGACTCCTTTAACGGAAGAAGTGCCTCTGCATATACATTTGTGGCCAGAGAGTTCTGCAATTCATTGCCCAGATCCGTAAAAGGATAGAAGGTATTCTGGTAATTCATGACTTTCCGGAAGGTATCGTTCTGCAGAAGCTGCCTGCAATAGACTTCCATGACGTTCAGATCGCTTTCAAACAGCTCTGCATTGCTGACCAGGGTCGTTTCATTCTGCTGATCGTAAGAATCACGGGCGTTATTTATTGTAGAACGATATAAAAAGATGAACAAAACCAGGATAATAAGTAAGAAAATACTGTAAGAGGTTACCATTTTCAGCATCAGAGTGTTGTTGTGACTTGTATAATCTGTATCTTTTTGGGTGCTTTTTCTGTGTAAAATCATCAATTCTATCTCCTGAAACCAATTTAATTCTAAAACTTACCGAACAAATTATGTACATTGTAACAGTTTTGCATAAAAAATACAACATGTAAGCTCTTACAGAAATGCAGTAAAATCAAGGGTTTGCGGAATCGGTTGTCAAAATTTGCACCCGAACGCAAAAATTGTAACTTGTTTTTCTGTGTGGTGGATGGTAAGGTGAGGGCAAGTCAAGGGAATGACCCCATGACAAATCATTATTCCAAATTTTTAGGGAGGAAAGAAATGAAGAGAAAAGTATTATCCGTACTTTTAGCATCTGCTATGGTAGCTTCCTTAGCAGCATGCGGAAGCAGCAATGATGCTCCTGCAGCATCTACCGACAGCGCAGCAGCTACTGACAGCGCAGCAGCTTCTACCGAAGCAGCTTCCACCGAAGCTTACAACCTTGAGGAGATTAACGTAGTAGTTAATGGTACTCTGACTGCAACCGTTGATAACGGCCAGGCTGAATTCGTTCAGCAGTGGGATGATGCAGTATCCGAAGCAATCGGTCATCCTATTAAGATGAACATCCAGCAGTTAGACCACTCCGGTTATACCGATGCAGTAGGTCGTCTGTTCGCAGGTGGTGACTATCCTGATGTAATGATCATGAGTGCAGATATGTTCAAACAGTATGCACCTACCGGTCTGCTGTGGGATATGTCCGAAGCATATGCAAACGCTAAATTCCAGTCTCACCTGATCCTGCCTGAGATCAATGAGAACCTGAAGGATGAGGAAGGTCATCTGTATGGCTTCGCTCCTACCTATGGTAATGGATGTGTTACTTACGTTAAGCAGGCATGGTTAGATGCAGTTGGCCTGAAGGCTGAAGACATCAAGACTTATGATGATTACTACAACATGCTGTTAAAGTTCCACAACGAAGATCCCGATGGTAATGGCGTAACCGGTGATACCTATGGTGTTATCGCAGCTGGTTTCGTTGGTAACGAAGCTCCTTTCGTAAACTATCTGCCTGAGTTCTGGCAGGATTCTTATCCCGCAATTCTGCAGGATGACAACGGTACCTGGTACGATGGATTTCAGACCGATGCTACCAAGGCAGCTCTGTTAAGATTACAGCAGGCTTACCAGGATGGCGCTATTGATCCTGAGACCCTGACCGCTTCCACCAAGATCGCTCGTGAGAAATGGTTCTCCAACGATCAGACCGGTTCTTCAGGTGTATTCACTTACTGGGCAGGTTCCTGGTATCAGACTCTGACTGACAACCTGATCAAGAATGGTGTTGACGAGAAGCTGGTTGAGCTGGCTCCTATCGCTGAGGTTGGCGCTTACCTGAACAGAGAAGCTCCTGTATGGGTTATCATTGATGACGGTGACGGAGACAACTCTCGTGAGCAGGCTATCTTCGATGCATTCATCGAGACCATGATGGATGGCGACAAGGTTCAGACTCTGTGGACCTACGGTGCTGAAGATGTTCACTGGTCTACCAAGGCTGAGTCCTTCACCATCAACGCTGGTACTGACAAAGAGAAGTCCTACGAGTACGAAGACGGTCAGTTCCACTTAAAGCAGTCTCCTAACGATCCTAACTCCGTATGGAAGAAGAATGCTATGGATCCCGCTCTGGTTGTATGCTCTCTGGACAACGGATTTAACGATATCTCCAGTCTGGCAGCAGAAGGTAACAAGTTCTTCACCGAGAACTGCAAGGATGCTCCTCAGTCTCCTACCTCTGAGACCTACACCAACGAGTCCGGTACCATCTTCGATGCTAAGCTGGCAGCTATCACTTCTGTAGTAGTTGAGGGCGGCGATGTAGATGCAGCTATGCAGACCTACGTTGACACTGTTGGTTCTATCATTGACCAGTGCTTAACTGAGCTGAATGCACAGTAATCGACACAAAATCGATACGAAATGTAGCAAAAGCTACAAAACCATGATATAATTATCCTGTCCCATCGGGATGCAAAGCCTATGGGACAGGATATTTTAGAGAGAAAAGAATGTGTGAGATGAAGTTGAAAGGAAGAGGGATGGTATGAGCAAGAAAAAGAAAATCACCACATCCACCGGCGTAGAAGTACGTCACAAGCCTCTTGGTCTTCGAATCTGGAATAACAGAGGCTACTATTTGATGTTCCTGCCTGTATTTGTGTTCATTTTGATCATGTATTACTGGCCTATGCTTGGTATTCGCTATGCATTTTACGATTACAAGCCCGTAGGTGCTCCTACTTTTGTAGGACTGAAGCATTTTTATAGCATGTTTAAGACAGATGCGTTTTGGACTGCGTTCAAGAACACTCTGGAACTGAGTATTATGAAGTTACTGATCACAACCTTTACTGCGGTTATCGTGTCAGTCTTCTTAAATGAAATGGGAAATCTCTTTGCAAAGAAAACTTTGCAGACTATTATATATCTGCCCCACTTTATGTCCTGGGCAGTAGTTGCATCTATCTTCAGTTTGTTCCTGTCTCCTTCCTCTACCGGTCTGGTAAACGGATTGTTACATGACTGGGGCATCCTGTCCGCTGACGCCAAGAACATTTACTTCCTGGCAAGCCCGACATGGTGGAGACCGATCTTCTACATTATTAATATCTGGAAAGAGACAGGTTGGGGAACCATTATCTTCCTGGCTACTTTGGCAGGTATTAACCCTGAGCTGTATGAAGCAGCTGATATCGACGGTGCAACCCGTATGCAGAAGATGCGTTACGTAACTCTGCCTGCACTGGCTAACACCATTATCACTGTATTGATCCTGAACCTTGCTAAGGTTATGAACATGTTCGAGTCCGTATTCGTATTGTACAACAATGCGGTATACAGCGTATCTGATGTTATTTCTACTTATATTTATCGTCAGACATTCGCAATCGCTCTGCCGAACTATGGTTACTCTACAGCAGTTGGTCTCTTCAAGTCCTTAGTTGGCTGCGTACTGGTATTAGTATGTAACTGGGCAAGTAAGAAGACCCGTGGCCGTGGCATTGTATAGGAGGTGTTAAACGTGGCAAAGACAGCTTATCGTAAACCTAAGAAAAAGGTTCATGTATTCGATATTGTAAACTACATCGTATTTATTCTGATCGGCCTCCTGGTTCTGGTACCTATTTGGAAGGTAGTAGTAGACTCCTTTAACGCTGTGGGTGTATACCAGTTCAGACTGTGGCCGCACGATTTTACATTAGATGGTTATAAGACCATCATTCATACCCAGAGACTGTACAGACCGTTCATCAACTCCGTCGTAACTACTGTACTCGGAACTTTCCTCGGTCTGCTCCTGTCCACCCTGGGTGGTTATGTACTGATTCAGTTTGATATGCCCGGACGTAACTTCTTCGCATATTTCCTTCTGTTTACCATGATCTTCTCCGGTGGTATGATCCCCGAGTACCTGGTAATGAAGCAGTTACACCTGGTTAACAGCATGTGGATCCTGGTAGTTAAGCACGGTATGAACGTGTACAACCTGGTTCTGATGCGTAACTTCTTCGAAGGAATTCCTGCCAGCCTGTTCGAGGCAGCCGAGATCGACGGATGTTCCCCCATGGGAATCTTCTTCAAGATCGTGCTTCCTCTGTCCAAAGCAGCTCTGGCTTCCATCGGTCTGATGTTCGCAGTTACCGTATGGAATGACTACTCTACCGTTAAGATCTACATTACCGATCCTGATCAGGTTAACTTCCAGTATCAGTTACGTAATATGATCATGGATGGTGATACCCCTACCACACAGTATTCGGTATCCCAGAACACTCTGTTCTATGCAGCAATCGTATGTGCAATCCTTCCTTTCATGGCATTGTATCCTTTCCTGCAGAAGTACTTTGTAAAGGGTGTTAATATCGGTGCTGTCAAGGAGTGATTTTCTTCTCACACGATGTATGGATTTCGACAAGGGAAACTTCGGTTTCCCTTGTGTTATATCTGCGGATAAATTCGCAAGAAAAGATGCGCAGGGGAAGCGCAGAAATGAGGGCAGAAATGAACAGAATTTTTTGGGCTGCTGATTCCACAGTCCAGACCAATGATTATACGACATACCCGCAGACGGGCATTGGTCAGGTATTTCCTTTATTTGTAAAAAAAGAATATCAGGTAAGTAATCATGCCAAGAATGGCAGAAGCACCAAAAGCTTTATGGACGAGGGGAGACTGAAAGCCATAGAGGAACAGATCGGTGCGGGAGACTTCCTGTTTATCCAGTTCGGACATAATGATGAGAAGAAAGAAGATCCTACGAGATATACAGAGCCTTTTTCCACATATATGGAAAATCTGGAGACCTTTATCCGGGTAGCCAGAGACCATAGCGCTTATCCGGTGCTGATCACACCGTTAGAGCGTAGATGCTTCATGGATGAGAAACACTTAGGCATCGGAGCACACTCCGACTATGTGGCAGCCATGAAACAGACCGCGGAGAAAAACAATGTGCCTCTCGTGGATCTCTACAGTATGAGCCGTATGGAACTGAAAAAAGCCGGAGAGAAGAACAGCAGAAGATGGTATATGTTCTTCCCGGAGGGTGAATACAAGAATCATCCGGAGAAATCCGAAGACAATACACATCTGCGCTATGACGGCGCTGTGAATTTTGCCTCTCTGATCGCCAGAGGGCTAAAAGAAATCGGTGGCATCTATGCGGAGATGTTGCTGGATGATCTGAAGCTGTAATAAAAGCATAGAAGATATGAAGTCCGTTTGACCGACAAATTTTGTCAGTCAAACGGACTTTTTTGATATATTGAAGCCGGAAAGTTCTTTTCCTATAATGAAAACTGAGGATCGGGAGAAGGTCAGAGAACAGTCACACGCACGATAGAACAAGAGGAAATGAAGTACTGCTCAGCCATTGGGATGACGGAGTGAGTGCAGAGCATTCCTGGGAAATGGTGTTTGAGGCATTGCTTCGGTGCGGCGGAAATCTGGGAAAATGATCCCGCCTTCGATACTTCCGAGAAACGTGGAGCGCTGATCAGCAGTATTATGAAAAAACAATATGCCATGGAGAGACTGTATGAGAAATGTCTCCATGTAGGGGGAAAATGAATTATGGAAGGAATCTCTGTTGTTACAGGTAAGGATCCACAGGAATTGTCTTCGGGGGTGTATTATTTTCACATAAGCCTACCGGGCCTATGCCAATGACTGCCTGACGGATGTAAAGGAGACGGCATATTGCCTCAAACGTCTGATGGGGTATGTGCGGAATCTGGGAGACGGGCCGCATTTCTATGGATGGCAGAGAGAAGTGACCTATTCGGAAAGGGATCGCAAAGTGGTTCTGATCACCAACATGGAAAACCATATGACGGACTGGGAATTGTATCTTGCCGGAAAAGGCAGTCGGTACTAAAATGCAAATAGTAGAAATATTTGTAACAATTACACGATAACAGACACAATTCTTGAAAAAAACTGTATTCAATAAAAAGAGAAAAAGCCCAGAAACGTGATAAAATGGGCTTTTTCTCATCTTGAAAAAATAAAATAAAAATTGTGTAAAAATGTGTTGACAATAGCAGACCTTTTTGTTAGAATAGCTTTTGTCGTCAGGTGAGCAACACAAACGACAAGATTTAAGACACACATTCGGAGAGATATCGAAGTGGTCATAACGAGGCGGTCTTGAAAACCGTTTGTCCGAAAGGGCGCGTGGGTTCGAATCCCACTCTCTCCGCTAGGCATTCGTGCCGCCGATAATTATATAGATTATTAGAATCAACTATCTGGAGAAGTACCCAAGAGGTTGAAGGGACACCCCTGGAAAGGGTGCAGGTCGTTA